>MDSX01077804.1_pt1 | contig 15813 bp, 5 predicted proteins | sample 811141 | NCBI WGS metagenome assembly MDSX01 (sample SAMN05326642, study PRJNA326480) | marine metagenome | isolation source: seawater | place: Atlantic Ocean: South East | collected 2010 | reverse complement strand
GATTCTCACCGTGAAGATCGCCGACGCGGTTCCCCGCCTGATTGACCTACTGGACATATTCCCTCTGCGCAAGGTGCCGACGATGATCGCCGAGGCGCCCAAGCTGCTGTACGGGACGGAACCCATCCCGGCACTGTTCGAGCGGACGTGCGAGTGCATCAAGCGGGTGTACCCGAAAGAAACGGAGGAGGGTTGCGTGTACGCGATCTCCGAGGAGCCGACGCTGATGTTCGATTTGCCGGATCTGCACATATTCAAAAAGGACGAGAGGATCGACATAGCGGAACTGCCCATGGCCGTGCAGGAGAGCCTGGTGTACGCCACGAGGAACGAACACGAGTGACGAGCTCAAGTGCGCCTGAATCTCTTCTCTTTTTCTTCGCTCGGTTCGACTCGTCCCGGGTCCTGATTATGATGTTATATTTTCTCAACCCGGTGCTGACGGGGTCCCGCGTCCGCCCTTTTCGCAGAGATTACAGATCCCCGTGAGCGAGAGACTGAACTCCTTTCCCTCGCGCAGGCAACCCGGGACGTTATTCTGACACGTAGAGGGCGTTGTACGAGTAGAGCCGATTTGTTAAAGCTAAAACTTGATCAGTGTTGAAAAAAATTGATGACATCCGCGTTCCTTCCTCGTCGTTTGCATCCCGCGACCCATCAAACCTCCACGGTCGCGTTCTCCTTCTGGTAGAACAGCACGCACGGCTGCATCCTACCCGCCGAGCACGACCGTACCACCTCTTCCCACTCTCCAACCTCCTTCGACCTGTGGTCGTCGAACAGCATCCACCGCTCGTGACCGTCGAATCGACCGGCGTCCGTCACCGCGAACGCGGCGTAGTGCTCACCGTAGTAGCACATCGCGCAGCGGAGATGGTACGTCCCTGCGTCCACAGGCGCGCGCTCGAAGATCTCCGCCAGGTTCAGCGTCGTCTGCACGTTCGCCAGCGTCTCGGCCACCTGCTTGGACGTCGCCGAGGCGCTCTCCCACGCGAGCGCCACGCAGAAAATAGCCGGCGACTTTCGATTCGTCCCATCAACGCAGAGCGCGTGTTTTATCCCGTTCATGGCGCCGCATCCTCCCGCGTCCACGTCGCATGGCTTGGCGTCGGATCCGTCTATGTGCCGCATGGCGCTCTCCATCGAGTCCACGCCGTCGGCGTAGGACATCGCGAGGTTGAGCGCGGCGGCGGGAACCAGGTGTAAAAACTTGGTGTACCGTAGCGTCCTCGACCGAACCGCGCACTGGACGCAGGTCATGCTCTCCTCCACGTCCACGCCGAAGCACCTATGAACCACCGAACAGTACCCAGCCTCCTGGTCCAGGAACATGCCCCCGGACTTGGACGAGGGCGAGTTGGTCAGAGGTCTGGCGTGCTTGGTCCCGGGCGGGGGTCGAAGAGCCCGGTGCACCGAATGGAAAATCGCATGAAGCGCCTCGCTGGCATCCGCCATCTCGTTCTCCCCAAAGAGAGATTCCCGGCCCTTGGTGAGCACCGCGAGCGCCTTGCGCAGGGCCGTGGGCGCGACCGCGTTCGGGGTTTGCGTGTCCAATGGTACGTCCGCGTTGGAATCGGCGTTTGATTGGTCCATGGCGCGAAAGACGTCGCGGAGCGCGGCGGCCACCTCGGCGTCGGGATCCTTGCTCCCGGGATGATGCCCGTTCCCGGTCCACGCGTGTTCCCTCCCGCCCTTGGGCACGGCGCCCTGCACCGCACGCGAGAACGGCGGCAGTTGCCACAGCGACTGGATCACCACGTTGAGGAAGCAGTTGTACTCGCCCTCCAGGTTCCGGAGCCCGGCTCCGGGTCCCTCCGCGACTTGCGGCGAATCCCGTCCTCCGGATCCCATCGCGTCCAACTGCTCACCCGACACGATTCGCGCGTACCCTTGCTTCGGCCGTTCCTTGCGAGTCTCACGCATGGACGCCTCGAGCGCCGCCTGGAGCTCGTCCACCGCGAACCCGCCGTCGTCGAGATTGGGATCGACGGATCCCGCCGACGATTGGTCCGAGCCGGCGGGGCCCGGGAGCGCCAGCGCGGGGTAGTCGTCATCCGCCAGACGGCTCACCTCCACCCCAGCCTCCGCAGCCTCCTCCGCGGCGCGCGTAGCCTCCTTCGCGAATCTCGCGGCGTCCTCGGCGGCGATTCGCGCGGCTTCCGACGCCGCCCTCGCGTTAGCCTCGTGAACGGAGGAGACGCCGTGGATGGAGGAAACTTCGGTTTCACCCGTCACTGGTTGCCCGTACGCGTTCAACTCGCCGTTTTGCATCTGCGCGTGAGCCGCGGCGTGCGCCTGATAGTGCGCCTGGTACTGGGCGTAGGCGTTCGGATCCATCGGGGCGGAGTGCTCGCCGAACTTCATCATCGCCGGGGGCGCGGACGCCGTGGGCGGCGGCGCGGGCGCGTCGAAGTCCTCGGGCGGCCGCTGGTTAGCCGCCTGGTTAGCCCGCTCGTCGGCCCGCTGCGCCTGCTGGTTGGCGGCGGGTGGCGGGCCTGGGGGAAGCGGCGGGGGGGCCATCCCGGGATGCGGCGCGCCCGTGACCTGCGTCGGGGGCATGTTGTGGGGATGGACCATCCCCGGGGGACCGTGTGGGTATCCATGCGGGTACCCCGGCGGCGGAACCATCCCGGGTGGGTAGCCGTAGGGAACCGTAAATCCCGGCGGCATCCCGGGTGGAGACACCCCGTTGGCGACTGGCGGCATGTTGTAGAGGGGCACGGGGAAGCCGTTAGGGCCGACCATCATGGGAGGCATCCCAGGGGGCAAACCCGGCGGCGCGCGAGGCGAGGAGCTGTACTCCTCGCTCGTTTCGGACGCGGCGAGGCTGTTGCTGCTCAGTTGCCTGTGGACGCCACGGCCGCGACCGCCGCCGCGGCCCCGACCGCCGCGGCCGCCCCGACCGCGACCGCCGCCCCTGCCGCCGTGCGCACCCGCGCTGTCGAAGAGCGCATCGCCCGGGGAATCCGTGGATGACTCGGAGGACGTCGGGAAAGAGTGCGTGGGTTTGGTGGACGGGGTAAAGTCCGAAGCCCTGGCGCTGAGGCGCGGTTGAGGCGCGGACGGCTCGTCGCCGTTGGCGAGCGCCTGCGCCTCAGCCGCCTCCCGCGCCATCTCCTCGGCGATCTTCGCAGCCTCCGCCGCAGCCTCCGCCGCGGCGATGGACGTGGCCTCGGCAGCTTTCGCAGCCTTGAGCTTGGCGTTCGCGGCGGCCATGATTTGATCGCGCCGGCGGCGCTCCTCCTCCTTGGCGCGATGCTCCGCGTCGGCCGCGGCGGCTTCAGCCTCTTCAGCCTCGCGCACGACGCGCTCAATCTCTTTTCTCTCGGCAGCCTGCGCTTCGCGCGCGTCGCGCTCGGCGGTGACCAAGGAGGCAGCCTGCGCCGTCTCCAGGTCCTGCATCTCGCGGATCATTCGCTCGTGCTCGGCAGCCTCCTGGGCCTCGAGGACGCGGCGGCGCTCTTGAAGCTCGCGCTCCTCCGCGGCGTCCGCCTCAGCCTTGGCCGCGGCTCTGGCCTCGGCGGCAGCTTCGAGCTCAGCCTTGGCCGCGGCGTCGGCGGCGTCACGCTCCGCTCGAAGCTTTGCGTCAGCTTCTGCAGCCTCGGCGGCTTCCTTCTCGCGGCGCAGGCGCTTCTCCTCCTTGTCGCGAGCCTTCTTAGCCTTGGCTTTTTCCTCCTTGCGTTTCTTATCCTCCTCAGCCTTGGACTCGTCCGCCAGCAGCAGTTCCTGCTCAATCTCCTTCTCCGCGGTGTTGGCAGCCTCCGCCCTACGCTCCAGCATCATGCGGAGGCACGGGATGATCACCGGGTGGAGCCACCTGTAGTAATCCCTCTGGGCCAACGCCTCGATGTCGGCGATGATATCCCTTCGCTCGTTCAAGATGGCCTCCATCTGCAGGTCAAACACCTTCACCCGCTCCTGCCCGGCTACCAGCGCCGGGGTCATCCGCTCGGGGAGGTTCTGAAGCTTCCGGCATATCTCCATGGCCTCAGGCGGGATGTTACCGCCCGAATCCTTCCACGAGGCGATCGCGGCGTCGATCTCGTCGACGGTTTCCCGTTTGAGGGCGACCCGGTACCAGCGATCTTCGGCGGATAGAAAATGTTTCGACTTTTGGAGCTTGGCAACCTTGGCCTCCTTGAAATTCCGCGCGTCGCCAATCGTTCGCCGTTGCTGCTGCATTTCGTCCAGCTTAGACTTGGTGAGCTTCAGACGAAGTTGCATCTCCTGCTTCTCGCGGAAGCGCTCAGCCTCGAACGGGTCCTTCTTGCGGTCTTCCCTGAAAGGGTTGTATTGCGTGGGTCCGTTCAGCTCGTTGAGCTTCTGCTGGTTCTTCTCGTGCTGCGCCTGGGTGTCCAGCGTGACCTGCTTCCAGTGCTCGGTCTCAATCTCGAGCTCGTGCAAGTCCATCTTCAGCAATTTCTGACGAAGGGACTTGAGCATGTACCGAAGCTTAGCGTAGTCCTCGAAGAAGACGCGCAGCTTAGCCTCGTCATCCGGGTTGGCCGGATCCAAAGCTCGGATGGTGTCCAGGGGCATCCTGTCCGACAGCATGGGCTCGGCGCAGGTCAAGATGCCGTCGATCCAGTGCCGGGTCACAACCTTCATCAGCACGATCCCGCGGAAGGTCCCTTGGTTCTGTTTGAGCTGATTCTGGTAACCCTCCATCCTGACTTGGAATTCAGCATCGCTGCAAATAGCGAAACTCGGAACCTCCTCCTCTGGTCTGGTCTGGAGATCCGAGCTTTCGCTGTAGAGCCACCTGAGCAGGTTCTCGCCGACGAATTCCTCCTTGGGCTGCGCCGCGGCCGTCTTGGCGCGGATCATCGCCTCCTCCTCGTCCTTCGCGTCGGAGATCAGACCCGGAATCGCCGCCATGGCGCCCATCGGATACAGAGCCTGCCACGCGCCCACGCACAGGCGAAGGGAACGAGACGATTCGTCGACGCAGTACTCGCCGGCGCCTTTACCCTTGGGGGCCTTCTTCCCCTTGATCGCCTTGCCGCTCTTCTTGTTGCCGTCCTTCCTCGCGTCGTCCGCCTCGGCGACCGACTCGGTTCCGACACCGCCCGTGATTCCAAACAGCGCCGAAAACTCCGAGAGCATCTGCCAGAGACTCACGGAGCTCTTTTGCCTTTCCCTCATCAGAATCCTATCGTGGCAACTTTGGCTGGAACCCTTGCCGCAGTACTGCCGCAGCAAGGTATCCATGGCTTTCAGGTCCTCAGTCTGGAGCATTCGCAGGCGAGCGCCAAAGTTATCCGTCCTGACGGGATCATCCGGACAAATCCCGTCCGAGCCGGCGGGAATGTTGTCGGCGGGACTCCCCGCCTGCTCGGCATCCGTGCGAGACGACGTCCTGCCCACGGTGGCGTCCGGTGAGTCCGACGGTACGCGCTCCGGCGCCCCGAGCTTGGGCCTGCGCCTGCGAAGCCCGATGCCGGCCTTCTCCTTCTCGTCGACCCGCGATCTCGCGTCCCGCAACCTCGCGGAGATGTACTGCGCAATCGTCTGAATCAATCGCAGCGGCATCTGATTGGACCTCAGCAGGTAACGCATCGCGAGCACGATATCCTTGATGAGGCGTTCGCGATCTTCAGGCGCGGCGGCCGGTGGGTCTTCTTGATACTCCCACGAGGGCAGAGGCGCATGCTCTTTCACCCACTCAGCCTTTTCCTCTAGCGCCTTCATCGCGATATCAGCCTCCTCGCTGCCCGTGAAGACGTGCTTGAAGTGCTGCAAGCCAAAAGGTGCGTAAACCCACGCCGTCTCTTCCGTGTCGGTGAGGTCCTCGAGCATCTCGACGTAGATGTCTTTACCGCTCGGTCCTCGGACGACGGTGCCGGTGGACTCGGGCACGGCGCTCGGGTCGGCGACTGACCGATCCACCGCGTCGCGAATGCTCTGCTCCCTCACTTTGTTTGTCGTCTGCGCGTACTTCATCAATCGCGCCGCGGGTGACGCCATCCGTTGGGTGTTGTTGTCCACCATGAGTTTATCCATGTTGATCATCTGGTGCTTGAAGACTTCGTGGAAGTTGACCCCGCTGTTGATACATATCTGCTCCAGCTCCTTGTATTCATTATCCTGTTCCATCTGGTGCAAGGTGCTCTCGTGCACGATGCGTTTCTTGAAGTTCCCTTTAGCAAGCTGCGATTGATCGTCGCAGTCGCCGAACCAGTTGAGGAACTCGTCGCCGTGCCGTTTGGTGAAATCCGGGACGGCTTGTTGCAACGACTTGTCCAAGTCGTCCAGGGCGGTGTCGAACTGCGCGTACTGCTTCCGCAGGCGCTCCTGCTCCACGTCATACTCGAGCGTCATGGCTCCGGTGAGCGGGGGCAGCAGCTCTGGGTGCATCATGTGCTCCCTCAGCTTACCCAACAGCCCGGGTTCCTCCTGCACGCGGGCCAGCGCGTCCTTCAGCAGGGCGTACCTCGCCTTACGGAAGTCCCTGTCGAGGGGCTCGGGCAGCTCCCATTCCCGATCGTTGTTATAGTCCACCTGGAGGTGGTTCTGCGTGGCGACCCGTCGAAGCATCGCGGTGTCGATCAGGGGCTCCGCGAAGTCCTCGTCCTCGTCGCTGTCCGTCACCACCCCGGCGTTCACGCCGTTCCTGCTCTCCGCCCGTCTCATTCGCCGCCGAACCGCCTCTTCCTCGACGGCGTCGGCCCTGTACACCTCGACATCCACCGAGAGCAACGGCGCGGGGCGACCGCACACCTCATCCGCGATGTCCGCCGGCGTCGCGGAGTTGACCAGCCCGGGTCTGTCGTCGTCCACCTCGGGGACGGACTGGGCCATGATCGAGGGTATCGCGCGGTCCTCGGGCCAGACGCCGGAGCCCGAGCCGGCGCCGCCGAGGTTAACGTCGTGGGGCATCGCGAGCGGCGCGATCCAGTAGCACGCGTCGCCCATCCGCTCCGTGGTGACGTCGGTCGGGTAGTGCTTCTCGATGCACTCGTAGAGACCCTCCGCCGAGAGGTGCTCACCGCCGTCGCAGCAATCGGGAAAGCTGCACTTCCATCGAGTCCATTTGCCGGTGGCGATGCGGCTCTGCAGGATGTCCCGCACGATCTTCACTTCCTCCGCGCGTCGCGGGCCGTCCGACACGCGGTCCACGTGCTCCCTGATTTCCTTGAGAGGTATGTCCATCATGGAGAGAACCGCCATCGGGTCCTTCTCAACCGCGTCCTTCCAGTACTTCCGCACGGAATCAAACTGCCGTCTGCGCGCCAGCTTCTCCCGAATTTCCTTCTCCCTCACCGCGACAGCCTCCCTCTCAGCCTTGGCAGCCGCCTTGGCAGCCTCCTTCTCAGCCTTGGTCTTGGGAGCCTTGGCCTTGGGAGCCTTGGCCTTGGGAGCCTTGGCGGTCGTGGCCACCTCGGCAAAGTCCGCCAGCTTGGATCGTAGCTTGTCCTCCTCCGCCGCGCGAGCCTTCGCCATGGCGCCCGTCACGATTGAGATGTCCTTCGACCCAGGCGACGCAGCGTCGGACCCGGGGGTGCCGTTCGGCGTCGGCGGCTTATCGGCAATGGACAGTTTGGGAGTTGCGGGTTCCATGCGCTCCTTGGCAGCCTCGAGCGCCGCCGCCCTGCGCTGAAAGTTCTCCGCCTCGTCGGTCCTGCTTCTCATCTCCAGGTTGTTCTTGATGTCCGCCGCTTGCTTCAACTTGGCGCTCGCCGCGAGCTGCTTGACCTGCTCCTTGTTCTGGATGGATTGCTCCTTGGAGAAGCGCTGATACCTGTGGTTTTGTTCGCGCATCTGCATGAAGCTCTCGAGGCGGACGAGGTCGTCGGCGGCGTGGCCGCGGACCCCCTCGTTGACCTCGGCGCCGCCGTTGCCGACGGCTTGCTGGTGCATCAGTCGGTCGGTGGAGCGGTGCAGCTCGCACAGCGTCCCGTACGATTCCTTGAGCATCGACGTGGCCCGGGGGATAAAGTCCTCGGACTTTTGGAATCTGTTGATGTCCGGAAAGAAGGGCAGTAAGAGCGCCTCCTCGTCGAAGGAATCTCGCGTCAGGGCCTTGGCGAGCTTCAGATCGGACTTGCCCGCCCCGGGCGGGAGTTCAGCCTCGGCCAACTCCCTGACGCGCTCCATGGCGTCGGCGGAGGCGAAAGGATCGTCGTAGACCACCTCGACGAGCATCAGCTTGACCAGGATCGAGTCAGGGCACGCCTCCACCGCCGCGCTCGCGCGCTCGTAGCACTCCTTGAACTGTTTCGTGAGGTTCGCCGACGTCCTCTGCGCCAGCGCGAGCTTGTGCGAGATCCTGACGCGCCCCATGTGCGGTAAGGGGTTGCCTGGGTACTGCTTGATCAGCCGGTCCATCTCCTTGATGCACTGCTTCGCGTTACCCTTCTTGACGTATCCGAACGCCTTGACGCACGCGTCCCGGACCTCCTTGTCCAGCGACTTGGCGGCGTCGGCGGGGTTCGCGAGCGAGGTGCCATCTTTACCTCCCGGGGATCCCTTCGGCGCGGACCCGGACGACTTACCCTTCGCCGCCTGGGATCCGCCCTTGCCGCGATCCTTCCCCATGGACCTGACCTCGCCGACCTCGTACGCACCCTAGCGCGCACTCAGACGACGGCGCCAGGCGCCTTCACCTTGTGGCGCGATGGGTGGCGCTTGGTGGGTGCAGTCCCGAGGTGGATTTTCGTCCGAGATCACGATCAGCGTCCTGACTGCTCCCTTCGAGTGAGACGGAGACGAATTGACGAATTGCAGACCCTAAAACCTCAAGCGTCACCGTGAGGCGGACGACGGAATTTTCATTTGGCGTATGTCGACCACTTTTACATCTACAAAGCTACCTCTTCTAAGTGTGCTGAACGCCTACGTGCACTCAAACCGCCGATCCCCCGCCCGCACCCGCACCAGCCGTGGACACGTTGTTGATCTTCACGTGCGTCGGCACCACGCCCAGGATGCCGTCCACGAGCTCGCCCAGCGGCGCGAGCTCCTCTCTCTTTACCAGCCCAAACGCGGTTGTGAAGTAGATGAAGTGCTTGAACAAAGTGTTGAGATGCGCCTCGGCTCCCAGGGTGCAAATCTGGGGAAAGTGCGAGTGGTATATGTGCGCGTACACGCGAAACAGCCTGGTGAAGATCTTCCGGACGACGTCCGGGAAGTTCCCCGGGAAGTCCGCGCCCTGCGCCTGCGGAAATAAAGCCTCGTCATCTACCTGCGACTCCACCCACGTGAGGAGGTAGTCCACGTACTGCGGCGCGCTGCACGCGATGGGCTTCTTCACCTTGACCCCGTCCGCCCACCTGTACTCGTACTTGGGCCCCGCGCACATCGTCGGGCACGATCCCTCCGTGCAGTACTCCGCCAGGGTGGCGTAGAGCATCGATATCGCGTTGTAAAAGTCCACGGTGTTCACGGCGAGCCACTCGTGTAGGTCCTCGCCCGGGGGTAAGAGCACCGCCTCCCGCAGGTTACCGCTGCCCAAAGTGGCGTCGATGTGCTGCTTGAGCGCGGCACCCTTGGAACCGACCGGCGCGTTCTTCTTGGGCCTGCGGTCGCACGAAAGGGCACGAGGTCAAAACGCGGAGAGGGGGGTGCCAGAAAGAGTTAAAAATCGAACGGGGTCAGATGGCGTGAGGTGGGTTCGATGGGTTCGCCCGTTGGCTCGATGACGGGACACGCACCGGAAAGTGGCGCGCGAGTTCGACGACGAGCTCGGCCAAAACATGGCGACGGACTCTCCTCTCCGACGCGACCGCCCCTCGCCTCCGCGCGATAGCGTTATGGAATATTCGGCGAATCTGCCAAAAACGTGAGAGACTTTTTGTTTTTTTATTTCCCGTCGTCGCTGCACGGCAGCGCTTTTACATCAGAGAGCCAATACACGCGGCGTGGTCTCAATTAGACTAAGATGAACCCCTCCCGCCAGGACGGTCGCACCCGAGGCGGCACACCCCCCATCCTGATCGAAATCCCCTTGACCGGCGACTCCCCCGTCGCCGCTCCCACGAGCTCCCACGTTACGATCATGGTCAGCAACACCGAGCCGACCACCGCGACGGCGTATAAAAACTTTAGCACCGGCGATCGCATCAAGCTCGCCGCCCTCATCGCGAGCACCGCGAACGTCACCAGCTCCCCGTCCACCGTCGCCGCGCTCACACAATCCCCGACGAACCCCGCGAGCGCGTCCACGACCTCGATATCCGTCTTCGTCGGCGTGAACATCCTGTGCGTCAGCTTACCCGGCTTGGACTCCGGCGTGTACTCGACGCGAAACTCAAACTTGTCGTCGTTTGATGCTTCGGCGTTCGGGTGCTTGCTGACCACTGACCCGTTCGAGTCCGCCGACGGTGACCCAGCGTCCATCGCGCTGTCGCCGAGGCTCAACTCCCTCAGCGCTGCACCGGGTGTTGTTTTAGGGACGAGAGGATGATTCGTACATCTGGATTCGTCTTCGTCGAGCTCAGAGTCCGAGTCCGCGAGGTCGTCGTCAAAGTCCAGTCCCGTCGCCACCCCCGACGCGTACGGCGAACGGACGCACTCCACGGTCACCTTCCCGTGCCTCAACACTGTAGAGTTCGCGTTCATCTCTGAATCACCCCCGTTGGTGATGCGCTCCAACGCCGCGTGCAGCCGGGAGACCTCGCCGGTGAGTGCAGCCGCTGTGGCCTCCGCGGCGAGTCGACCCGCTTGAACCCGCTTGCATCTTCTAGCCATCTTGTCTCGCTGCGCCTCGGCGTCGCGGAGGCACGCCTCGCCCTCCGCGACGGTGTCCTCCAACTCCGCGACCTTCGCGCCGAGCGTTCCGCGTTCTCGCTCCATGGCGGCGACCGTGGAGGCTTTCTCCTGGAGCGCCCTTCGGAGCCATTCGTCGTTCTCCGCGGCGCGTTCGTGCTCGAGCTCCAGCCGTCGGATCTCACTCTCGAGGTCCGATGTGAGCATGCCCATCTCCGCTCCGGTGGACGCGTCTTCGCGGAGCGTCTCGATGTGCGTCTCGAGGTGTTCGCACCGCGCCCGGAGGGTCTCCTTCTCCCTGCTCGCCTCCCTGGCGCTCTTGGCGAGCGCGAGTTGCGAGCGCCTTCGCTGCGCTGTCGCGGACAACGGGGTGGACGAGGTGACGACGCCTCCGGACGGGGTGGCCGTCATTGGGCGCTTGGTCACCGAGTACTGCCCGCAGGAAAACCCTGAGTCGTCGTCGGAAGAATCGGAGTCGTAAAGAGCCTTGCGCGCGCTCGCCAACCTGGCGCTCGCGGGGGTGCGCCCGGTGGTCATGCGAGGGGTGGTCATGTCTCCCGTAGCCAAACGTCCCGTCAACGCGCGTTCGATGCTGTTGGGGACGCGGTTAGTGCGTTATCACCGAGACCGGGGAGGCGTCAGTGTCGCTCACGCGAGCGGGTCTTGACGTGCGCGGGGATCGATACGGTCACGAGAGGTACCTAGGACCGTGCCGCGCGCGCGTGCTCGTGTTCGCAGTGGCCGGTGCCCAAACGCCATTCCGAGAAACGTTCCCCCCGAGAAAGCGTTAATCCGGACGAATTTTCGGATCTGTTGTATGGCCGGGCAGTCTCAATATTTTGCAGTCTGAGTTGATGCTGATTGGCCGTGCGTGATCCACGAAGCGGCGAGAATATCACAAATGTGGTGCGCAGCGCGCGTGCCCATGGCGACCGCGGCGAGGCCCGCCGGGGTCTCACCGTCCGTGCGACCCACGCACGTACGCACCACTCTCCGTCCGCGCGTGCCCCAGCGGGCATCGACCATCGCCCATGCGTTGACCCCCGAGGAGGAGCGCAGGTACTTCGTCCTCGGCGTGTCGCCCGGCGCGTCCCAAGAAGCTGTGAAGCGCGCGTACAAGCGGATGGCAAAGCTGCACCACCCGGACGTGAACCTGGAGGATCCGCTCGCGCCCGCCAAGTTCGCCGAGATCAACGAGGCGTACCACGCGCTGTGCGCCGAGCGCGGTAACCTCGCCACAAGACAGGGCTCCGAGGAGCAGAAGGAGAAGTGGAGCGCGCAGCTGCGGCAGATGAGGGACGTGGAGGCGGGGAAGGCCCGGGTGAACGTCCGCAGGCGCCGCGTCATCCGGAAGGTGGCGCTGGACGAGGAGATGGAGAAGGAGCGCGATCGGCTGGAGGATATCATGCGCGAGAGCGAGGGGAACGAAGACATCGACGCCGCGTGGCGTGAGGACGATGTCACGGACGAGGTCAGACGAGCCGCGGCGGCCAAGGCGGTGGCGTCGCAGCTCGGGGGCTTGCGCGACCGCACGCGGCGGCGGCGGCAGGTGGTGCCCCCGCAGAAGAACAAGTTCAAGGAGCCATTCGAGGACGTCTCGCCGACCGCGCACGACGACGAGTGGAACCACTCGGTGCAGTGATGTAGCCGTGCGGTGTGGGTGCCCTCGGTGTGATGTGGTACCCTCGGTGTAGCGCTGACTTGTCGATTGATACACGCTTCGACGATGGGATTAAACATGTTTAGACTAGACACTTACTCGTACTCTTCACCCCACGGGTCCGTCGCAACATCACGACAGGTAGGAGAACTTGAACTGCGCGAAGATCTGCGCGTTGTTCTTGACCCCTTCCAGGGAGAACATGTCCGTCAGCTCCATGTCCCGCGTCACGTCGCCCATCGCCACCGAACACTCCCCGAGAAACTCCCCGCGTTCGCCACCGTCGCACAGCCTCAAGGTGACCGCGTCGCGATCCGACACGTTGAAGAACAGGAACATCTCGTCCCACAGCGGCTTGTTCGTCTTGTCCACGGGCACCTGCGTCACGAACTTCTGCCCCGACGTTGCGGCGACGCACACGGGCGTCGGTTGTTTGGCGTTGTCGCCCTTGCGCACGTTGACCGCTCTGTTGACGGTGACGCGCAAGATGCCCACTCGCTCCTCAGCCCTGGCGTCTGATAACATGCCCTCCTCCTCGCTGTCGTCGTCCGAGAACATCGGGACCTTGTCCGGGCTCGCCACGGAGGTGATCCCGGACAGGCTCGTCTTGGGCTTGCCCACGTTCATCGGGACGTATTCGAGGTCGATGGCCACGGTGGGGGTGTCGGGCCTGGGCTGCGGGATCTTCGCCTTTGCGAGCTGCTCCAGCCGCAGTTTGGCGAGTTTTTCGTTGTATCGTTTCATCGCCAGCGAGTACTCCTTGTTCATGCGCTCGATGTCGGCGGCGGTGGCCCTTTTGTCCGGGACCGGAAGTTCGGGTTCTTCTTCCTGGTACGGGGTCGGGTCCTCGATGGGCAGATACAGGTTCGCGGTCTTCCCCTCGCGGCTCGGGTCGCAGAGGAGCCGCATGGGAATTTCGCACCGGCCGAGCTCGCGCATGTTCATCGTGAGCAGCACGCACCGGAGGGTACTCTCCGCGTTGGCGAGGAAGTAGTGCAGCTCGTCCCAGTTGGGCTCGTCCCGGGACTTGGACTTGAGCATAACCTTGCGCTGGTGGCGGGTGTACAGCTGGATCTGGTACCGCTCGCCCCCGAACCCGATGAGCTTGCTCCCGGGGATCACAAGCCCGGTCGCCTTGCCCCCACGTCGCCGCTTGTTCATGTTGTACCCGCCATTGACGCGAACTTTGATCATGCCCGTCGCGGGCGGTTCCATCCCGCTGTTGTCCATGATCGGAATGATCATGCGGGACGGGTAGACGAACATCGGGTTCAGGATCTTACGAAGGATCCACGGCACGAGCACGTCCATCATGGGCAGCGCCATGAGGTCGACGCCGGGTGGCACGACGGCGGCGAGATCGAGGTGGTCGGGCATGCCGAGTAAGCTGACCTCGATGCCGCCGAGGCACGGGAGCTCGTCGACGAGCGGGGTGAAGTTGACGCGAACCGCCGCGACGAGCTGCACGTCGCTGACACGAACCGGCACGCGCACGCCGAAGACGTACGCCGCCAGCACGATGTCCGCGCCCGACGCCCACTGCAGCTCCAGCTCCAGGACGACGTCGTCGGAGCCGCTGCCTAAAACCTTGACGCCGCCGATGGTCGGAGGGGTGGGTCCGAGCGTGAGCTTCTCGAAGCCTATCCAGTGCACGATGTTCCCCGGGACGAGATCACGGAGGATGGGCTCCACGCTGTCGCGGACGACCTCGCAGACGGACGTGTCGACGTGCGGCCAGAGCGCATCGAGCACGCGGTTGAGGAACGCCGCTCGGTTCCAATCCGGATCGCGCGCCCACCGTGGGATGTGCTTGAGCGCGGTCTCGATGACATCTGGGGGAAGGCGCGGGGCGGATCCATCCTTACGGCGTGATTTGGCGCCCTGCGCCGCGAGTTTCCGCGCGGTCTCCCGCGCCGACCTCGCCGTGGCCCGGCGCCAGTGCTTGACGATCACCGCACCGGCGAAGAGCCCCACGCACCAGCCGAAGATCGCCACGCTGGCCGCGGTCCTGAAGTCGCGGAGGAACCCGAACAGGCCCCAGAGGACGGTGGCGATGAGGGACCATACCGCGCCGAGCGCGCCGGTGACGATGCCTAACGCACCCATGTTCGAAACACGCGCGATGGGCTGTGAGGAAGTGGACGCCAGGATGTTGAATCGCGATCTCGCGGAAGATACGGGCGCTGATCTGGCTGTCAAGCCAAAAACTACGACAGTGATGGCCTGCGCCGGCCTGCTCGCCGCCGTCCCGACCGGCCCTCGAGGCTCCCCCGTCTCGGTCGTCTCTTCGTACGGGATGAAGAGCAAAACGAAGCCGCAGCCGCGGGAGGCCAAGGCGGGGTTCGAAGTCGTCGCCCGCGGAACCGTGCCCCCGCTTCGCCCGGCCGCCGAGGCACCCTGCGCGACCACCGCCGACGACGACGACGGACCGGCCGCCAAGCGGGCCAGGATCAAGGACGACGGTCGATGGTCACTCGCGGCGGTCACCTTCGAGGTCTTTCCCGATCGGTTCGCCACCTTGCCCGCGGCGAGGAAGTCCGTGAGGCTCGGGGAAGTCCGCGTCGACGGGCAGATCAGACGGCCAGACTACAGACCGATGCCCGGCGAGGACATCGCCATCGTCACGCGGATCTCCTCGGGGAAGACCCTGGACGCCGCGGACCTCCCACCTAGCCTTCCACCGCTCATCGTGAGACACGAGGACCCTCACTTCGCCGTGGTGGTCAAACCCGAGGGATTGAACACGGTCGGGGACGGCGCCGGCGGGTGGACCGCCGAGCGAATGCTTCCCTACTTTTTACGTCCGACGGCGGGCGTGGAGGGGGCGCTGGTCCGCCCGAGGCCCGTGCACCGGCTCGACGCGCGTACGGGCGGGCTGTTGGTGGTGGCTAAGACGCGGCTGGCGATGACGTCGCTGTCCGAGGCGTTCGCGTCGAGGAAGGTTTCCAAGCGGTACCGAGCGGTGCTGTGCGGAGAGCCGAAGTTCGATGGCCAAACGACGATCGAGGTCGACGACGCCGCGGAGATTGGAACGCGGTTGACGCTGGGCGTGGATATTGGAACGCGTTTGACGCTGGGCGTGATCGACGCCCCGATGGAGAAGAAGGAGTGCGTGAGTCACTGGCGGGTGGTGAGTCACGTGCCTTGTGAGAGGTACGGGCGTTTAACCCTGGTGGACATGTGGCCGAAGACTGGGAGGACGCACCAGCTTCGGAAGCACGCGGCGGGCGCGTTGGGGTGTCCGATACTGGGCGACGGGCGGTACACGGCCAGACACTCGCTGGACGATACCGAGGGTTTGTTTCTGTGGTCGATGGAGGTGGCGCTGCCGCCGAGCGCGACGCCGTGGCGGTTCGGGGACGGGGAGACGGCGGCGGACGACGACGACCGCAAGTGGCTTCGCGTGAAGGTCGACTCCGACCCGGAGAAGTTCAGGGCCCGCGTCG
>MDSX01101015.1_pt1 | contig 15814 bp, 5 predicted proteins | sample 811141 | NCBI WGS metagenome assembly MDSX01 (sample SAMN05326642, study PRJNA326480) | marine metagenome | isolation source: seawater | place: Atlantic Ocean: South East | collected 2010 | reverse complement strand
TCATCATGCTTGGGTTGGTGGCGTTCATTATGCTTTCACCACAAGCACGTGAAATGACAATGGGAAAGATTTCTGAGGCAAAGGAATTCATCACGAATCCGACATCAGGCTATCTCGTGTATGACATTGAGGCTGATTACACGCTCAATCGAATCGTAACGTTCCAGAACGAAGACAGTGATATGAACGAATTTTTCAATGAAACGTTGCCTATTTCCCCCGACGTCTATGCAGTTGAAAACAGCAATTCGATGTATACGTACACTGACGGAACGCAAGATTTACCAAATCCAAAAATACAGGACGTCACTGCCATCGAATTGAGGATTGATGGTCAATCGATCAACATACCACTAGAGAATGCTGCGATACGATCACATGCAGATGCGTTTATCACACCAGGCGGTCATAAAGTTTGGTGGCCAGGAACATCAGGTTCTGGTTCTCATTTCTGCATCGGAGGACCGTGTGTTAAAGTCAACATCAACCTTGGTCCAAATCAAGAACTCAGTTTCGAATATCTTGTTACCATTAGCACCAAATCGTATACTTGGTGGTCCGATGTGGACGATGTCGACCCAAGAATCCCTGGATATTCATCCGGAATGCTTGAAGAGCATAGCGGAACGTTTGATGATTTTCAAAATCGAGGCAATGGGGAACGTGAATCTGAATTCACCGCCATTCGTTGGTACGATAAAAACCGTCCAGATTACGCTATCGATGCGACGGCAGCAAATGTTATCGCAGCCGTATCAGCAATAGATTCCAATTTACCGGATGGAAATCAAAATGCATTCACATTTGCGAAAGCAGCCTTCGATTACATACGAGATAATATCGAATATTATACAGATCCGACATCAAAATCTGCTGCGTTAAGCGGACCTTCGTGTTTAGCTGCAGGGCAAGGTGACTGTGATGAACAAACCAATGCTTTCCTCAGTTTATTGAGAGCGAAAGGGATTCCAGGATGGTACGTATTTGGGATTCTATCAAGCAAGTCCTACACCAAATGGGAAGCACACGCATGGGGTTACATCCAATTACCAATGTCAACGGAATGGTGCAATGAGAACAATATCGAATTGGACAGTTGCTATGTTGAAGCATCTGTTGATGTAACCAACAACAAGTGGCTGTTGCATACAGCCTCTGCTCTTATCGATTGGATTGAACAACCTGATCCCAATAGAGATGGAACCTACATCAATGCCTATTACCGTCCTCTTTCTTACTCAGACAAAGATGGCGATGACGATCGGATTCAACGTAGCCGAATCTTTGCCCTAGAAGGACCTGTAAGTTATGGTGGCGGCAAATTCCCAGTATACAGTTGAGGTGATGAAAAATGCGTGTAATTATCGGTGGAGCAGGAAGAGTTGGTTCAGAGTTAGCTCGCGCTATGCGAGCGGAAACAATGGACGTTGTCTTGATCGACCATGATTCGCGAGCGGTCAAGAACGCCCAATCGCTTGATGCCCTCGTAATTCACGGGGATATAACATCCAGAGAATCACTGCAAGAGGCTGGAATTGGTGACGCAACAGTATTCGTCGCAGTGACTGATTCAGACGATCGCAATCTCATTGCTTGTGCCCTAGCAGAAGATGAATTTAAACGAAAAAATGGAGCATCAATCAAGCACAACCTACTCTCGATTGGGCGCTTTCGAGACAGAAATTATGTGGCCGAACATGAACAAGGACATCTGTCCCGTTGGGCTGCTGTCGATTATGCAATCGATCCAGTTGACGGGGCGATTCAACGATTAGCGACGGGTCTTCGTTCATCTGCAATCGAAGAAGTCATACCGTTTGGCCACGAAGCATACATCATCGAACTCAACGTTACAAAGGATGCGGAACAAGTCATTTATCAAACGCTACAAGAAGCAAGCCTCGGAATTGAAGGTGGACTGCCACTCATTGTTGGAGTGAAGCGAGATGGCGAACCAAGCACAGTTCCCAACAAAGATTTCACGTTGATGCCGAAGGATAGAATCGCAGTAGCCACTAGCGGACTGGGTTCATTCAGCCGAATTTTAACGGCCTTTGGACATGAGTCAATCGATTTCCCCGCACAACCGCGGGTCGCAATCATCGGAGCCACAGATGTTGGCAAGCGCATTGCAGAGAATTGGCTGCGCAATGGAGCGCATGTTACAGTCATTGAACGCACACTCAACGTTGCCAATACCCTCTCAGGCTCCGATATCGGGGCGCATGCAAATCTCGACGTCATCCATGGTGACTTTTTGGATCGCAACATTCTCACAGAAATTGGAATCAAAGAACATCACATCGCTATCGCAGCACTTGACGATGATCACATCTCCATCGCTGCAGCACTCCTTGCCAGCGATATGGGTGTAACAAGAACCGGTTTGATTCTCAAGGATTCAGATCTTGTAACGGTAACACAACGTATGGGGATCACCTTTGCTGTTGATATAAAGCGAGTTGCTGTTGACAACATTCTGGCACATATTCACACAAAAGCATCGGGAGCTTACGCCATATTATCGAATATTCCAGATGTTGTCGGCATTAGTCAAACAGTCCCAAGGGAATCAAAGTTCGCTGGAAAGAAAATTGGTAATTCAGGATTACCTGAGTGGTCACGTATCGCTTTCATTCAGCGTCGAAATACAGCAGGATTTTGGGAGACTCTTCGTCCTGCACGTGAAAAGACAATCGTTGAAGGTGATCGCCTGATTTTGTTTTGTCGGCCTGATCGGGTCGCAGATCTGGAGAAACGCTTCAAGGTGTAATCATGAGATTTGACGTTCTGAACCTCATTCTTGGCTGGACTCTTGTCGCTTTGACAGTTCCTCTCCTGCTTTGTGTTGTTGCCACAGGCTATCTCGACAATTGGGAGCTTGCTTTTCGAGCATTTTCGATTCCTGCTGGACTTTCTTTATTCATCGGTTCCATGATGTTGCGATTTGGTACAAAACGAAACACCCACATGCGACTACGTGATCGAGAAGCCTTTGCCGCAGTGGCATTGGTTTGGCCGCTTGCCGTCTTCATAGGCGCACTTCCGTATTGGTTTGGCGGTATGTTCCATGGTCCATTTACCGATGGCTCGAGTTTTGCTGACGTTGCTCGAGGTGCAGTCAATTCATGGTTTGAATCGATGTCAGGATTCACGACAACTGGAGCAACCGTTATTTCCACCTCGATGAGCCCAAATTGCCTGCCAGGTATGGATTGCATCAATTCACAGCCACGTGGTTTATTGTTTTGGAGATCGTTAACACAATGGTTTGGTGGAATGGGTATTATCATGCTCGGAATGATGATCCTCTCTCGGGTGATTGGTGGTGGAATGGCACTTGCGCGTGCTGAATTGACTGGTCCTTCATTGTCGCGATTGAAGCCCAAACTTCAGGAAACAGCATTGGCACTCTGGGGCTTGTATCTTGCATTGACAGTCCTTGAATTTGGATTGCTATGGACCATCGGCGGTATGGATTGGTTTGATTCTATAAATCACGCACTTACGACAATGCCGACGGGAGGATTCTCGACATATGATGCCAGTATTGGTCATTTTGAGTCTTATACGATTGAATTGATAATTATCCTCTTCATGTTCATTGGAGGGATCAATTTCACATTGTTATGGTTCATCCGAGAGGGGCAGTTTCGTAAAGCAACACAGGATGAAGAATTTCGGAATTACATCGTCTACATCCTTACAACCTTTTTGTTCATCACCATCGCATTGTTAGCAACCAGAGATTACACGACCGTCGATTCTTTCATTGACTCTCTTTTCCATGTCGTATCGTTGGGAACCTCAACGGGTTACACCTCAACAGATTACATGCAATGGCCTGTTGTTACGCACTTGTTCCTGTTTGTTCTCATGATCGTTGGTGCATCGGCCGGTAGCACCAGCGGTGGACTGAAATTACTTCGAATCAATCTCGCATTCAAGGTAGCAATGCGTGAACTGGTCCGAATTGCACAACCTCGAAAGGTGCAGACCATTCGAATGAACGGAGAAGTTGTTGGAAGTCAACAACTAGGTCTTATTGTTGGAATGTTATTTGTCTGGATTGGACTGTTTGCAATCTCTTCGATTCTCCTCGCATTCATAGTACCTGGTGAAGATTTCGAGTCAATATTAGCTCTAGTGGCATCCAGTTTAGGAAACACAGGACCGACGATTGGGAATTATGGTCCAAGTGAAACATGGGCGGGTCTCAATTCAGGCGCACTCCTGTTGACGTCTGTTCTGATGTGGTTCGGACGTCTTGAATTACTCACTGCAGTCATCCTTTTGCACCCCCACACATGGCGTTCTGAATCTAAGGGTGCAGTGCCAAGGGGAGCGCTTAATCGACTAAAGCGAATGATTTCGCGTGAACCTCACGACGAGTCAGAACAAGGTCCTTTGAGCTGAATCGCGTTGAGGTTCAGATTCTTCAGGTTCAACATCATGTTCAACATCGAGATTTTGATTCAACTCTTCAAGGACTGAATCAATCACTGGATCTTTCCATTGTTCTTCTGCAGCTTCAAAGGCTTGAATCAGAGCTTTCGTTGATTTGCGTGAAACAGGTAAATTGCAAAGCGCAACGTGCTCGTCTGCACTCAAACCAAATGCAAGAGAAATCTCAAAACGATTCGGGTCACCAAACACTGGGTTCTCTTGGTGAAGAATGCTCAACAATGGCATAAATTCACGCCGAACAGTTGAACGGCTTGTTTTCGAAACGTCGGCAAGATGATTGATGATCGCCGGACGAGCCCATGAACCACTTCGTCGAAGATAATTGGGGTACGAGGGATAGATTCGAGAGGGAAGCGTTGCTTCATTAGCCACACTTGCTGATAAAGACGACAAGTGCAAGGTCCAATATGAGGAATGGTGAGCAGTATCTCGATAACGACTTTCGACAGAACGATCTGCGAGGACGAGTGCATTGGACCCTCGTCGCATGGACGCCGCATCGAATAAGGATGAATTGTTCCAATGAACCCAATTCATCAAATCTGACGGTTGCTTATCGATACTTCTGCCAATTTCAACGGAATTGGACGCCGTCTCAGCTCTGTAGAGTGCTTCCATTCCAGGGAAGACTTCTGTTGTCATGTCACGAACACCTGCTTCGAGATGTTGGCGAACCTGTTCTGGAACCAACTTATCGATACCGCCTGAGGAAAGAACCTGTAAGTCTCGAACCAAAGCTCGAAGATCTCCATGATTGCCACGAACAAGAGCATCTATGGCTTCATTGCTGTATTCTATGGATTCCTCGCGAAGGACGCGACGAGCAATTCGTCGAAGCCCTTCATCCGATACACGGTCAAAAGTAACCGTAACTAAATGCCTGCTGAATCGATCTTTCGTATTGCGCCAATTCGAGGATGATCGCCCCCAAAGGCCCATGATATCGTTGCACGCAAGGATGACGGGTTGTTTCGTGGCCTCAAGAAGTCTCAGTAATTCTGCCTTTCCACCAGAGTCACCAGAGAGTGCAGCAGATTCATCGTTTTCTATTCCTTTTCGAATACGATCTTCGCTGACTGCTCGTAAACCACCACCGATGTGGTCCACCTCATCCAGCAAAATAAGGGTACGTTGTTGAGGTTTTGTGGGATCATGAAACAGAGAACGATGCGTCGAAGATTGGGTTGCTGCCTTGCGAATGGCAACTGCGTTTCGTGTGTCGCTTGCATTGAGTTCAATGACAGTCCAACCCATGTCTTGAGCGATGGCACGAGCCATCGTCGTCTTGCCCACTCCTGGCGGTCCAACGAGTAGAATTCCTTTCTTTTTCGGCTGCCCATTGACCCAGCCATCCAGCCACTCACGGATCTTTCGACGTTGTGGTTCATTCCCCTCGAGTTGATGTTCAGAGGTAGGACGATGCCGTTCAGTCCAATCCGAAGCACTGCTCATACAATACCAATCTCCCGAAGGTTCATGAAGATGTTTCTTGATTCAGAGGAAGGGAAGTTGATCCATAGACATTCGTGTTTGCGAACCGTCATCACGCTTTCGAATCGTCACTGTTCGATCTTCAACAGATTGGTGATCCACAGTTATACAAATTGGGACACCAATCTCATCTGACCGTGCATAACGCTTTCCAATCGAACCGCTTCCGTCATAGAGCGACACAAGGCCTGAAGTGCTACAACACAATTGATGCAATTCAAGCGCAAGGTCATCCATCCCATCTTTTTCGAACAATGGGAGGATGGCGACATCAATCGGCGCAACGGAATCTGCAAGTTTCAACATTCGATACGGTTCGCCTCCCTTTTCCGTTTCCTCAAATGCATGGTCAAGAACATGCCAAAGAATGCGGTCGATACCGAATGCTGGCTCGACAACATGCGGAATGAACCACTCGCCTGTTTCCTTGACCGTTTTCTGGACTCGTTTCACATGTTCAGCGGCTACAGCGAGGTTGCGGCCATCGGAGAGTGTGACTTCAACGGGAAACTCAACATCTGCGTCAAAGGATTCAACGATGGTTTTGACTTGACCTGCATCAGCACGAAACGCTGGACCAGCAACTCCGCCATCAATCGTCCAGCCATCAATTTCTCGAATTTTAGGTTCTGAAAATTCTCTTCGTGCACGCAAAGATTTCCCTGTAGCCGTTTCATGAGCCTCCAAATCGTAACATCCACGATGTGCAATTCCAACACATTCAATCCATCCATACGAACCATGAATTTCGACATCCCAGCAGTCTGAAGCATAATGTGCCATCTCATCGGATGCATGTTGCCTGAATCGCACTCGTGTACCGTCAATGCCAACAGATGAAAGAAAATCAAAGGTTTTCCCCATGAAAAAGCCAACTGTTGGGTGACGGATCAACCCGGATTCGGCAGCATGCTGAAGCGTCATTGAATGTGAAACACCATCGCCGTCGATGAGGCAAATTTCGTGTGATGACCATGAGGAGAAATCATGGTTTGGCCGCTCATTTGGATCGATGAAGTATTCCAGTTCGGCCATGTTAAATTCGCGTAAGCGAATCATGCCCTGACGCGGTGATATCTCGTTTCTGTATCCTTTCCCTACCTGTATTGCCCCAAATGGAAGTCGTTCTCGGAAATGCCGATACAATGCGGGGAATGAAGTGAACATGCCTTGTGCTGTTTCTGGACGCATAAATCCTGGGCGACCAGAAGAACCTGCTCCGATGGTTGTTGAAAACATCAGATTCTGTGCAACCACCGGACTCCATTCGGGTGTTGGGCATGATGGACAATCTGGATTGACCTTTGTTAGTAGAGATTGCAGCTCCGATTGAGAGAGTGCATCTGGGTTTGGATGGTGCGCTTCGAGCAGTGTATCCGCCCGACTCGCTTCATCGCATTGGCCACAAACGGTCATAAAATCTGAAAATTCACCTACGTGTCCACTCGCTTCCAGAACTTCGTACGGTGTAACTGTTGGACATGAAATTTCAACAATGTTGCCGAGAGATAGCCAATGGTCAATCCACACTTGATTCAACCGTGAACGAAGTCTCCCTCCAACAGGTCCGAAATCGTAGAACCCTTTTGCTCCGCCATACAAATCAAAGGCAGGAAGTAGAATTCCGCGCTGCCGCAACATACCTTGCAGACGTTCTAAGCGTTCATCATCGTTCGCCACGAAATCCCCTTATTCTACCCTAATGCAGATGGCATTTCAACTTGACCACAGAAAGAGGGGCTCAACGTCAAAAACAAAAGCGCTCCGCTATCACACAGACATCACTGAATTGCAAATGAATTCCTTGTGTACGCTGTTTCAATAAGATCACTTTTGAGATATGGATGCCTTCTCCGTGGCTTTCTATACACGTGTGCTGAAAATCGTTTCATGACGTTCAAGTCGTGTAGAATCAATCGTTAGGGAAAAAACGAAACACTCATATGTGTCGTACCTTGCCTCCAACACACTGAGATTGGTGAAGAAAATATGCCTGAGATAACGTATCTTGAACATCCTACTGAAACGGATGTTCTGATGGAGAAATTATGCGCTCCAGTACGGAATTGGTTTAAAGAAAAATTCCCAGATTTTACACGCCCACAAAAATTAGCAATTCCAACGATTATGGAGGGGGGCCATCTCCTCCTCTGTTCACCAACAGGGTCGGGAAAAACTTTGACAGCCTTTCTCACCATTATCGATCAATTGGTTCGCAAAGCACTGGATGGAAAACTGGAAAAAAGGATTCATTGTGTTTATATTTCACCAATCAAGGCACTGGCAAACGATATTCAGAAAAATCTAATCGGTCCTCTAACCGAAATATCTGAACGCTTCTTGCCCGATCGTGCACAGGAGATTCGAGTTGGTTTGCGTACAGGGGACACACCACAATCCGAACGACAGAAGATGCTTCGAAATCCACCGCACATCCTCATCACCACTCCAGAAAGTCTAGCCATTGCAATTACTTCACCAAAATTCCAACCCATCGTCAGTGACGTCGAATACATGATCATTGATGAGCTCCATTCCCTTGTTCCAACCAAACGTGGTGTACATCTTGCGCTCACACTCGCATATCTGGATACATTACTTGAACGTCCAGTGCAACGTATTGGAATTTCAGCAACAATGGAGCCGTTGGAAACCGTAGCCGAATATTTGGTTGCAAGCGATGACAGAGAATCACGTGGTGATGGACAAAAAGTCTACATTGCAAAGGTCTCAGGATCCAGAGAACTAGACCTGGACATCTTATTACCACATCCAAAATTTAGTGACTTACCGGTTTTGAAAGTCCTCGACGAAAACATCAATGTTATCGCAGACCTCATTTCTGCGCACAACACAACGCTTGTGTTCGCCAATACAAGGAAAATGACTGAAACGCTCGTTCAACGACTCAGGCGACCAGAATTCGGACTTGGTGAATTGGTGGCAGGGCATCATGGCTCAATGGACAAAAAAATCCGTCTCAATGTTGAGCAGCAATTGAAAAAAGGGCATTTACGTGCTGTTGTAACATCATCATCGCTTGAGATGGGAATTGACATTGGTGCCGTAGATATGGTCATCCAATTGGGTTCACCGGGAGACATTGCGACCGCTCTGCAACGTATTGGGCGTGCAGGTCACCATGTTGGTGGAATTCCTCGAGCACGATTGTTGCCGTCAAGTGTTGATGATTTGATAGAATTGGCTGCATTGCAAGCAGCGATTCAATCCGGAGACATGGATCGACTTGATTTCCCGGAAAATTGCTTGGATGTTGTTGCTCAATTTCTCATAGGATTGGTCATCATCAACGAAATCGACATCGATGAAGCGTTTGAAATTGTATCGAGTGCATGGAATTATCGGAACTTTGAGTATGACGATTTCATTGAAGTATTGGATATGCTCGAAGATGAGCGACGTGTATGGATTGATTGGGAAGACAACACCTATGGTAAGCGGGGATATTCACGGATGATCTACTACACGAACATTGGTACAATCGCACCTGACAATTCGTATCTTGTGTTCAATGCTGAAGGGTCGATTCTTGGACAGCTCTCCGGTTCGTTCGTATCGAATCTTCGAGGAGGCGATGTCATCCTACTCGGTGGTTCAACATATCGAGTAACAAACATACAAGGTACCAGAGTGAACGTATCCAGCGTCACTGGTTACAGACCAACAGTTCCGTCATGGTCTGGTGAAGCTCGTTCTAGGAGCAGAGAATTATCATCATCACTTTTGTCTTTGATTCGTCATTGTATGGTTTCACTTCGCCGTGAGCAGGACCCTCGCGTGGTTTTACGAGATGCATACGGATTATCCACCTCCGTATCCAACGCGATTGCTCGCCATTTGGAAGAACACACAATCGACTCATTTCAAGTCCCTGAACCGAACCGTATTTTAATCGAACAAATCATTGGTACCGGTCATCCTGCTTACCTCATTACGACTTGTCGTGGACGTGGGTTCAACACAGCACTGGGTTATTTCATGGCGGGGATTGCAGAATCCTCGGGAATAAGCGTCATTGAGTTATCATTTGATGAAAATGGACTTCTTATTCGAACTGCCCAAGAGGTCGATCCCGCACAACTCTATGATGCATTCCGGTCAAACAATCACATCGAAGTCATCGAACGCTACATCATCAACACTCAGATTTTTGCCAAGCGATTCCGAGAAGTCGCTGGTCGTTCAATGATTATCCCAAAACGTGTTGGTGCTGAAGAAATAAGTCCGCAACAATTCCAGCAAAAAGCGGAAGCACTCCTTACTAGACATCGGACAATGGAAGGTTCTCTGTTGATGAGAGAAGCGAAAAATGAGGTGATGTTTGGTGATATTGATATCATCGGACTCAATCAGTTTTTGGAGTCATGCATCGAAGGCGATGCGCGTATTGTTCACACCAAGGTAACCATACCATCACGGCTCGGAATGAGCCTCTACATGTCTGCATTCGAAGATTTGATGTCGATGAAAACACGAGCCTTTCTGGTCAAAGACATCGATCCAGAAGTGCTTCGTCGTTTGATGGGAACACGTAGCCTTGCAACAGAGATGACAACGGAGCAACTCGACAAATATTACAGCGACAAAGCGCCAGTTCCACACTCGCCTGAGTCCCTTTACGAATTGATGCAACATGGAGGAGGGCTTGATCGAGAATTCAACAACCCGTTGTACCGAGACAAGCTGGAAGGAATCGAATTGGGCGTTATTCGATCATGGGTTGAAGATCTCTGTCAGAGTGGTAAAATTACAAAGATCAACGGAACGGGCCAACCGGAGATTGATGGGAAATGGTTCAATCCATTTATGGCTGAAATTCATGGCACATTGGCTTGCCTCGCAACAAACAATTCCAGTTCAATTGTTGATTTACGGGATTATGATACCAAAGACATGTCGTTTGAAATCGCTACCGAATTTGCAGGCACCACTCCAACGAAATGGGAAACAATTCCAGTTGGAGACCCACATGAAGCTCTTCGTGTTAAAGTCCTTGAATTGCTTGGTTCAGAGGGTCCAAAAACCATGGATCTACTTCACCAGCGACTACCGTTTTCAGAAAAATCCGTTGACCGAATCGTTCACGAATTGGAAACAAGGAACGTAATTACGGTCGGTTTCTTTACGCAAACTGAGGATGCTGAACTCATTCTCAAGGTCGATGAACATCGAATCACGGGCGGTGAGGAGCAGATTGTTGAATATCGATGGATTCAAAATTTAGTACTCGATAAATCATTCAAGAAGTATGCAGACGTCTTTGAAGCATTCAACGAACATGTCCTCGTTCAAAAACAACAAGAATTACTCTACAGGATCGAAGATTTCCGTTTCAAGGATTGGAAAGACTTACAGTTGGATTCGGACGTTGTCAGCGGCAGGTTGCTGCACAATCGAATGGGATACACAACCAAAAACAACATCCCGATGCTCCTTGGGCTGAAACCGGAACCTTGGGTTGGTGCGATGGAAGAAGAAGTCTTGTCGAAACTGTACCCTGGTGAAAACATCACACGACAAGAACTGGTTCAAGACTTTCCGAAAGGAGAAGAACATCGTCAGCTTGAACGCGATGTCAAAAACGCCATATCCAACCTTGACCGTCAAATGCTGTTTGTGAAGCAATTTGAGGAAGTCATTGGTCGTCGGCGAAGATTGTCCTTGTTCCATAAAGTCCATGGCGTCTATGAACCAATGGATTTTGAGGATGCATTGGAAGAAATTGTTCGTCGTATGGGTCCGGTAAAGGCAAGCACATTGCGGTTTTACGTGTCAAGAAATTATGAGGACTTGCTTGTCGCACTGCATAATCTTGAGACAAGTAATCGAATTTCAAAGGTTACTGCTCTTGTACCTGACACGGAGGACTTCTACTGCATGCCTGCTGAAGTTGACATGTTGCAAGTACCTCGTCGTGAAGATCGAACCATCAGAATTTTGACTCAGTCTGACCCATACGTATCTCGATTTATCTGGGAGGTACGGTCTGCATTGGATCGAGGATGGTATCTCCCGGTCTTCAAAGGCGTAGATCCTGTTGGAAAAGTTCTGATGTTCCGTGTGAACGATTATCTTGAAATCAAAGACATGCATGTACCGACAGCATATTTCGAAGAATTCTGTGATGCCTTCCATGTCTTGCTTGAAAATCACGCAGATCAACTGGTTGATGTTGCGGTTTTAACCAACGTCAACAGTGAACCGATTTCTGAACTCAGCACACCAATGAGGAATGGTTTGGAGCGAATAGGATTCAAGCAAGTTGGAGAACGTATGATACGCGGAGGAGTTGTTGACCCCCAGCCAAGAGAAATTGCTGAACGGGCTTTGTTTCATCAACATCACTTACACCAAGAAACGCGCCATGAAAACGAGACCTTAGCCCTTCGAAAAATCAAAGAAATTCGTGATGATTTTGCATTACGGGGACGCTGTGAAGTCTTCAGAGCCAATCTCAAATCCATGGCGAGTGCGAACCGACTTCACAAGGGAGTCAACATGCGTGGACATCAAGTGTGGGCACCGTATGACTATTTCGAAACCTTGCTTACGATACGGGGTATACCACCAGAAGAGGACTTGGTTGACATCATTGATTTCTTCAGTACACAAACGGATCCCAACATCTTCAAAGAACGTCATGCTCTTTCCCAGTCCGAATTTAGAAAACTTGTCCAACCCCTGATTCGAACCGGCCACATCGTTGAGGATTTCCGTGGAGGGTTCCGTTCGGTCCATCCAAGAACTGATGAGGACCCTGTACACTTACGACGTGAATACTTACGCAGTTTGGTCAGCGACTATCCAATCATTACCATCAAACAATTGTTGCGACTTTCTGGAACGCCGTTCAAACCCGAAGAATTGAAAGCAATCCTCAATGAATTCGAAGAAGATGGAACGTTGGTTAAAGGGTTCTTGATCGAGAACTTGCATGAGGTGTGTTGGGGTCGAAAAGAATTGCTTGAATCGGCCAAGTCCATCAATCCAATCCGTGACTTTGTTCTACCACCAACCGACCCTATTGCACCATACTTTGGCGACGTTCTCAAAGAACGGTTTGGATTCGGAAGTGCCTATCTCGTGTTCAAGAATGCAGAACCTGTTGCGGCCTTCAAGGCCAACACTCGGAATAAAACCATTGATGTCACAGATTACGAAGGCAGTGAAAAGGGATGGCGTGTGGTCAAAGAGTTCGCTTGGGAACATCAAATGCCACTGAAAACAGAGTTGCGAATTGGTGGAAAAAAGATGCAATAACCGCATGTTCCAAGCATAAATCGGATTATGATGTAGGAAAAGGAGTTATGAACGTCCATCCATTGAACACACCATGGCCAAAGGCTCTCGCGTTGTTGCAACATCGTTAATTTTCATTCTACTGGCATCGACCTGCATCGTTGCTCCTGCGCATGCGCAGTCTGATTTGTCTAATGATATTGACGTCCTTCATACCGCCATCAATCCAAGCAACAACAAAACCTACCACCTACTCACGGCATCATCTTGGGAAGATGCAGCGTACATTGCACGCACCCTTGATGGATATTTGACAACCATTGACGATGAAGAAGAGAACACATGGGTGTTTGATACCTTTGCGAGTTTTGATGATCAAAGCCGTCACCTGTGGATTGGACTCAACGATGTCCAAGACGAAGGGATGTACCGTTGGCACGACGGCACCCCGTTCCTGTACCGAAACTGGGGTGTTGATCAGCCAACTGGTGGTGATGATTCAGACTATGTCCACATCGCCTCGACGAACATGGGGAACATCATGCCGCAAACGTGGAACGACCTGGAAAACAATCCAGAATACTTCCCAGTGTACGGTGTTGTTGAAGTTGGACCAGGTGCTGACTTTTCTCTTCGATTTGATGGTCTCGAAGACCACATTGTCATCGAGCATGACGAAGGTTTGGTTGCAAACGGATCGTTGAGCATTGAAGCTACCATCAAAGCGAGCAATCTTGACGGCATCCGCTTCGTCACCATGAAGGGTGACTATGGTTGGGGAATGTACCTCGCAAACGGTGCGATAGGTTACGCATCGGAATACAGCCTATCCAAACACCCAACATCCAACATGAGCATAACAGAAGACACATGGCATACCATCGGTGTTCACGTCAATGAAGGAATTGGTGGAATGTTCACGATTGACGGTATACCAGCAGGAAACATTTCTGCCGAGGATGCCAATATTCCAGAAGGTGATTTTGGCTCAAACGATTGCTACACGTCAGGCGATTCATGCGATGAACTGTACATCGCTCGAGCTGGTGCAGGTTGTGATTGCTATTATTTCGAGGGAATCATCGATGATATCACCATTGCCCACGAAGAAGACGGTGAATGGAGCATCGCGAGTCAATGGACCTTCTGGGAGGGAGAAGGCAGTGATACGGGTGATGCTCTCAATGACCAGACACAGAATCGTGTTGGTTTCATCAACGGTGCGGATTGGGTCATGCCTGATGGATCGATTGTCGCACAAGCTGTCGAATTGTCCAACGATGAGTACTACCTCGTCAACGACATAAAGGAAGGAGATACACTTCTCTTTTACGCTGACCTTGATCAGTACACGTTCCTATTGGACGTGTACATGTGGGGCTGGTCTGAGGACTTTTTCGAAGAGTGGGAGGACGACGATTATTTTGACGGGTTGAGATTTGATGCCTATGTTGGATACGATCGTATACCTGCACCGTGGGATAATGATCTCGAATTATCTGGTTTTTACGGGTCGATATGGAATTCTTGGACATGGCCTGAAGCGGATGTTGTATGGTTCTCCGTGGTTGCGAATGCTGACATCGATGAACTCGAGATTCAAGCCACCTGGGACGTTGCAGAGGAACCACCAAGTCTGGATGAAATGACCGAATTGTTCAATGGTGTTCCTATCACATCACAATCATTGAATGTTGACCGAGGGAGTTATGACGCAGAGACGTCCTATTACTACGTCAATGTCACAGATTCCCTAACCGAGTTGAAGATTGAAACATATGGTGGTAAAGGCAATGTCGACCTCATCCTTTCCGCTGGAGGACCCATTGATCCGAATTACTACTATTCCTACGACATCGAACCATATTATGAAGAATTCATCGAAGGCAATGGCGGGCAAAGCAGTGTTGTTTGGTCGGCGAACGAAGGGAACAATGAGGAAGCAAACTTGTTCGACGTTGAACCTGGAATTTACTACATTACAGCATTCACGTACAGAAAAGCGAACGATTTCACGATCGTAGCAGATTACACGTACGCACCTGCCAACTCCGATCCATCAACGGCCATTGAATTGCAACCAGGTATCGCTCATGGACCGATGAGTGGCTATGATGGACTGGACCAGTATTTCTTCGTCGAAGTTCCAACTGGAACGGAACGACTTGAAGTCGATTTGAATGGCGGATTTGGTGAAGCAGCACTTCACATGCGCTATGAAACCATACCGACAGCAAGTGAAGCAGACCATCACTCTGCTGTTCGTGGTGCCGGTGACAAAATTGGATTCAACAACCCAACACCTGGAACATGGTACATTCTACTCGATTCTGACAGCGTCTTTAGTGGAGTATCAATAACTGCATCATTTGAGGACCTCTATGTATGGGAATACGATGGAACACCGATTGAATTGTTCAACAATGAAGAGATCGATGGATTGAGTGCGCCTGCAGGAAAGGAATTGTACTTCTATGTGGATTTACAATCGCGCTCAGAGGAACTGATCATCATGACCTCTGGAGGTGAAGGTTCTCTCTACATTCAGGCGAGTGGCGAAGTCGACTATGGTGGATTCTTTGAATTTGGTGAATTT
>MDSX01061739.1_pt1 | contig 15828 bp, 14 predicted proteins | sample 811141 | NCBI WGS metagenome assembly MDSX01 (sample SAMN05326642, study PRJNA326480) | marine metagenome | isolation source: seawater | place: Atlantic Ocean: South East | collected 2010 | reverse complement strand
ACCACCAAAGTTGTAGTGGAAAAATAATTCGATAAATGGATTTGATGGATTGTGAACGTAAGGAACGATTCTTACTTGTTGTTTACCAGGTTTTGGTTTCCACAAATTGTCAGTCTTTGTTGTTTTCGTTTGTAGACTGTCCAAACGGTTTCGGATTGCATTTAAGTCAATTGCCATAATTTACCTTTTTTTAGTTATTATTAATTATTATTTAAACAAATATACGAAAGTTTTTTCAAACTTCCAAGTTATATTTCACTTTTTATTTCAACACCACTATTTAATCCCATGTGTTGATATGGTACTAATATACAAAAAATATTTTAAACTACCAAATGTTTTTCAATTTATTTGCAACAATCACATTGATTGTTCGAACCACAAGATGAGCCACACTCAACTTTTGATTCACAAATACATTCGGTACAATTACATTCTCTCATATACTATAAATATTAAAATTTTTTAGTTAACATCAACTATTCTGAATAATTTTGTTTTCATTATCTTATAACTATCAGCATCTGTTAGAATCACCGAATTACGATAATTCTCCCAATTTACCTGATATGATTTATCTTCTTTTCCACCATTCAAATCTTTAATCAAACGATTTAGTGCGTTGATTGTATATATTGTGTTTGATTCTTTCTTTCTATGTACCATTATGGTATTAGGTAAGAATCTATGTTCTTTGTTTGGTATGATATTATAACTAATCACCAATTCTTTAGATGGTTCTAATTTCAATATGAATATCTTTCTACTGAATAGTTCGTGTCCATCGAATATCTTAGTTAATAAATCCTCAAACGAAGATTCTGTTGTAAAAGTACATAATAATTGCGTTCTCACTCATTCTCTCCGTTATTTACATATCTTCTCTATCGCTATTAAAACTAGCGATTAACCCACCCGCTCTACTATCGTAAGCTCTCCATGTGAATTTCCAATTCTTTGGATTATCTGTACCATCTTCAGCGGTATCGGTATGAGATTCATATTTACCATCTTTAATCTCTTGATGATTATGTTCAATGACATCCAACCCATTACTGGTTTTTAATGTTGATGCAAATGTTAGAGCACTGGCCATACACGCAGGGTTTTTCATCATTACTTTTGCGTTATCATTACCTACTATAGATTCTAATTTACCAATATCAATGTGTTCTTCCATTTGTTCTGCCAAAGATTCTTCTAATGCTAAAATTTCTTTCTTTTTAACATTTAATTGTTTCCATCCTGGTGGTTTACCTGTACTTCTCTTTGGTTTTTGTTCATAATCAATTTCTTTTTTTAATTTTTGAATCTCATCTAAATTTTTTCTAATTATAGAGAATAGTTTCTTACGGTCTTTTATTGAATCACCCAATCCACTTTCATCTACAATTTTATTCATCTTATCATCATCTCTAAGAATATCATTTTTTACACCTAAATCATATCCATCATCTCCAGGTCTACTATGTAATCTATTTCTGTACTCTGGGTCTGGATGATATTTTTGATATTGCCCCGTTTCACCTGGAAATCCAAATGAACCATACTTACCACTTCTACCATACTTCACACTTACGGATGCAACTCTTTCTACCTTACCACCATCACGAGTCACTTTTAACTTATCACCACTTGGGAATGAACCATCTGATGGTAGGTAAACTTCTTCACCATTTGCAACTTCAGTATCATATAATGCGAACTCAGCGAGATTCTTCATCATAGCACCAGCTAATGTAGGACTTTCGGTATTTATTGATTCTGCCATAACGGCGTATGAATCTCCAATTGCTTGTGCCGCTTGTTTAGATGGAATTTTCATTGTTTTAATGATATTTTCCATATTTTTTTGATGTTGTTCAAGTGATTGACGTACCTTTGGACTAACATTTTCTGTTTTTTCTAACTCTTCTAATTTACTTATTGTTTTTCTAATAGAATTATTTTCATCCAATGATTGTTGTAAGAATGCTTTTGAGTTTTTACCACCACTTGGGTAAACTAAATTACCACTTTCGTCAGTTGGTCCAAATACTTGATGAAAGTTTGGATTCAATCTATCATATGGTGATTTACTAAATAATTGTTTTACATTTTTATCTTCAGTAGCTGTACGTTTAGTTTCTAAATCTGGTTTAGATGTAGTAGTAACGGCCTGTTTTACATCTACACCCTTTGCTGCACCTTTAAGTGGTTCACCTAATGAGTTTTCAACTGTATCTTTTATAAATTGAGTTGCTTTGTTTGCTCCTAATATCTTTCTAGCTTCAAAGTTAATATTTCTCATATAAACTTTTTTACCATTTGAACTAATAGTTAATCCGTATTTCTCTACCATCTGTTGAGCCATTTCTTTAGATGGAGTAGAACTTAATTTTGTAAAATCATCTTTAAAATTATCAAATAACTTTTTATCATCATCACTCATATACAGTAACCCATCTCTAACTGATGATTGAGAACCATTAAAAATCTTTTCAACTTCTTTTGGAGAATTTGTTGTGTTCTTTTCGCTATCATCCGATGATGTATCTGATTGGGTTTCTATCTCATCATCAGATACACCCATATCACCTAAATAATTTCTACCTACTTTATAAGCAGAAGGGTCTGATTTCTTTTTACCTAATAATGTTGATACTTGATTTTTATTACCTGTAGTTGGATTGGTAAGTTTATGTTTCAACAACTTATCATCAATTGCTTCTTTCTTTAACTTTTCTTTTTCGTAAGCAGTAAGAGCATTTTTTGATAAGTCTTTGATAGCTTTTTCTTTATCATCCCCACCATCAGGTCGTTCTTTATCTTCTGAATCTTCTTCATCTTTTTCTTCCTCTTCTAATGGTTCATCGTAATCAATAGCACCATCTTTATCATCATCTTCATCACTATGTAAATGTGCCGATACTGCTGTATCATTTGAACCTACCTGCATACCCGATTCTCTATTTCCACCTAAATGAAAATTAGTAGGAGTTTTAACTGCAGATTCTATTATATATTCGATTATTTCTGAATCAAAGTCATATTCTTCTTTTAAGATTATTCTTAATCCGTTTAATGACTTTTCTGATATTGGATTTTTGAGTTCCGTTCCAACCTCAACCCACCATAACCTAGCTAATTCGTTAAGAAATTTATTCATATTTGTTCCGTTATTTCTAAATCAATAGATTTCATTTCAGAATATCTATCTCCGATTTCTACTTTTGTAGGAAAACCATTCCCTTCTATAAGTATCTTTAAATTTTTTAAAAGTTCATTTTCAGAAGGGTGTACATCCAATAAATATGAATCATATGTATATAAAACCATTTTTGATTGTTTTTCTTCTAAATACCCCATTACTTTACTTAATATCTTCATATTCAACTCTGTTTCGGTAGCTTGTAACATATAGTTGAATAATTTGTTAGCATTCATATCCTTTAGGTTCTCTTTTGATAGTTTTCTACCCAATGGAGTTTCAACATAACCCCTACGATTAAACTCCATCCACATTTTATCAATTTTGTGTGAAACTTTTGAGAATAAAGGAATATGTAGATATTCCTCTTGTACTCCACCATACAATTGTCGGAATGTGATTGCTTTTGAATCGTTGTAAGGAACTCCATACATATCTGCTAAGGTTTGGTGTCCACTCACATCTAATGGAATCGGTTCATCTACCATCTTACCGATAATACGAGGATGATAAGCATCATAATCGAATTGTACCAATTTACCCCCTTCGAACCTACTAATAAATCTATCCCTACTACCATCATCTTTATTAAGTGCGGCATAATTCACCCCACCCCAATTGTTTGAAGGACGAGAAGTTATTGTGAACGGATGATACTGAGTCCACTCTAACCCATTTGTAGTATGTATCCCATTTCGTTCCACTAAGTGTAATGGCTTTATATAGAAATTGGAAAATTTCTTCACACAATCGAAATATTCCCCACCCAAATCGTAATACTGTAGGAATTCATCTTTCACATCTCTTATTGATTCTATGTGTTTTGATATAGGAATAAGATTATTAACACCTTTGAGAGAATTGAATCTACGATGATAAAAAAGATGTGTTGGTGTTAGATTAGATTGTAGTGGGGAATTCGATTGTAAATATTTTACTAAACCTGCATCAACTGAGTTCGGTATCTGAAGAATGTTTAAGAACGATTTATCATCGTATATATATGATTCGTTGAACTGAAACGTAAACTTATCTAATGTGGTTGTTTGATTGTCTATATTTTTTAAGTTGATTACAACCTCTGTATCGTTGGTTATATCGTATATGTACAACATAGATAAACTATCTATGCATGGGTGTACGGATACACTCTCCCATATAGGGTGAATATATACCTTATCCATTGTGATATTACCACTACTTAGAAATTTAACCATATGTAAATATACGAATTTATTTTGATTTATCCAAACAAACCTTACATTCTTTTCCTAAATGTACTTTTGTATTTTTACAAACCCCACAATCAGTAACCTTACCAGCCGTTTTTACGAATAGTAACATTTCATCTAAAATTGTGGATATTTCTTTTACTGGATTTCCACCGAACATATCATCTAAATTACTCATATCTTAACTACAAAAAAGGTTAGTAGGAATTTCGATTCCTTTTTGTTTCTTTATCTGATAGAACACATTGAAGAACGCTTTGTAAACTTTACCAGCATGTTCTAAATAATCTGAATATGGAGATTTCCACATCATCTCACCACCACTCATATGGTGTTTATTAACAACTTTGATTTCATATCCTTTAAGGATTAAATCAACAATCTTTTTTTGAGCTGGAGTGAACTTAACACCCTCAATACTCTTTTCAAATTCTTTTACTTTATTCATTTTTTAATTATTAGTGGATTAAAAACTCTCAACCCTTATTACACTACTAATATACGAATAATATTTGAAACTACCAAATTTTAATGTTAAGAAATTGTTAAATTTTTGTTAAAGTTTTAAACAGAGAATTCTGTTAAATTAACCAAAATATCTACTATATCAGGATATTCTTCAGATACTAAATTAATAGTTCGTTGATTAGTATCCATTATACCAGATTCCGTAATCATTCCAGTTTTAGGGTCTACTTTATCATTCATTCGGCCTGTTATTTTCCATCTTAAATTAAACTTTTCCCAAATAAATTGAGGTAACCCCTTATCCGTACCAACGTTATCGTAATCTGTTTTATTTAATTCTAAAATTTGCTCGTCATTTACTTTAGAGGCAAAATATCGAAACATCCAACCTCTTTTAATATCTTTATCGGAAACTTTTATCATTGCCAATGATGGTGATTTAGATTTTTTTATTTTTATTGTTTTAATATCATCATATATAAAATTTTTACCAAAATCAAATTTAGAACCACCAATTAATTCAACTAACTCTCCACTTTCAGTTTGTAATCGGATATAAGGTATTAGTTTACGTGATTTATCTTGAACAAAATTTGATTCTGTGAATACTTCACCTGTGGTGTATTTATGATACTGCCCAATATATTCAGTTCCATCCAAAAACATCCACTCCTCTCCCTTTGTGAGTAATCCATTGGTAATTTGGGGTTTTGTATAAAATAATCTTTTTCTTTTAAAATCACTCATTAGATATCCCCCATTGTCATTACAGCTTTAAAATTGGTCTCCCACTTACCTTGTCCATCAAATGAATGTTCTGTTGAAGTTATTAAAAATTTAACTCCAGCTGATTTAAATCGTGCTGGTAATCTATCAACCTCAACTGGTGCTAAAAATGGTATATTATCTATTCCAGGTAAAGTTATATTTAATTTTAATTGAAATGGTAATACAGGTTGTATTGTTTTTTTTGGGTCTTTTCCCTCTGGAGTCGTAAGAAGTAATTTCATAGTATTTGCAATAGTAGATGCTTTCATATCATCTAATCCATCTTTACCTACACTAAACTTTGCATTAGTTGCTTCATTTTCGGCATCTTTTTTTGCATCTTTGGCCTCGTCTGAAAGTCCTATATCTGGTATCTCTTTATAAACACTTTTAAGTGGCCCTAATGCGATATTACCATTCCTAACATTACCCCTTGTCATAATTAACATCAAATCAGCATCAAACTCACTTTCTATAGATATATTTGTTACATGGGATTTTTCACCGACTGTAATAAATCTATGAGGTGGTTTAGGTTTCTGCTCTTGTAGTTTATTTACTTTGTTTACAATTAAATATTCTGTTTGTCTTTCCTTTTCAACACGTTCTACTCTTAATTGAACTAACCCACCTGTTACGTTTGCAATTCTACCACTAAGGTCATCTATAACTTCTTTAGCAGTTGGTGGTTGAAAGGTTTCATTTACAGTTTTTCCTTTATTAGAAAATATTTGAGTAATTTCATTAATAGATATTAATATATTCTCTATTTTCGTATCACCAAACCCTTCTCCTTCTAAATCTGATTGGAAATCGTTTCCCTCACCATAGTTTGCAAAAACACCTGGTAGAATATACTTACGAGGGTCAGATGAACCAAACTTTTTATCCACAGGTTGTATCGAACCATAATGACCTTCACCCGTAGTATCTATTTTATATGTTTGTTTCTCTGAATCTCCAGATGTTTTATTTAAAAGATATATAAGTGATTTAAGAGTTGTAAATGGAGCTCTGTATGGGTCATCTGCACCAATTCCAAGAACATAACCGTCTGAATCCCCAACGTTTTTTATACCACCCATAAATAAATCTACGTTTGAATCACCCTCTGCCTTCTCATACTCCAATTGACCATTTTTAATTCCATCATCTGCTGGTTTTTCATCAGCATCCAACCCAAATGCGTTTTTATACATTGCTATTAAAGCACCAGATACATCAACAGGATTGGTAGGTTTTTCACCCATCGCCTTAATTTCACCGTCATTGGTTAGTTTTATCAAACCACCAGTTCTAGAAGAATCAACGAATACATCTCCAGCAATACCTTTCATAGTACAGTTAAATGTACCATCCGATTCCATTGTAAACCCAAAGTTATAAACTGTCATTATAACAGCACCTGTTTCAAATTTTGAATCTAAAGGCTGTAACCATCCATAGTTTATTTTAATATTTGAACCTAATCTAAATAAATCATGTTCTATTGCATTCATTTGTGTTAGTGAGTAAGCTTTGAATGCGATATCTATCTCTCTTATAAATGAGTTATATATATCACCACCACCACTTTGGTTCATAGTTACACTTGTTATCTGAGGTTTTAATCTTCTTTTTCCATTTTCAATATCATATAAACTTAAATGACCTCCCGTTGGTGGTATTCCAATTGTATATCCATTTTTTGGATATGTATCAAATAATGAGATTGAATCTCCTTCTTTATCGTTTGGGACATCCTCGCCCTTTGCGTTCTTTGGCAATTTCTCACCATCACTTTGGTCTGATGTAATATAGATATAAGCGTATCGTTTGTAATTGAAATTTAATTCTTTCTCCTTAATACGTTTACCCCTAGATTCCAATACTTTTTTAGCACCTTCAGGAAACGCTGGATTTAATTCGAATGTTTTAGCCATAACTGTTAATCATTTAAATTATTATATTCATCTACTATTGATAGATAATCCGATGGAATTCTTATTTGTTTACCAATAGGAACTGATAAATCACCCTTACCTAAATAATTAGCTCTTGCAATAATCCACCATAATCTAGAATCACCAAAGTATTTATACGCAATATTATCTAATCTATCACCTTGAATAGCTATAATATAGGTATCATCTACAGTTTTTTCCATTTTAGGATATACTACAGTTTTTTTGTATCGTTTACCTTTTTCGGTTTTTAGTATTTCTATTTTACTGTATCTATTTTCCATTTATTGCCTCCACCCTAAATCATAAACCTGACCTTTGTATTCAGGTCTAACATCATCTAATATTTTAAATCCGATTGAGATATCGATACCCATAGGTCTAACTCCCAAATCACTTCCATCTAAATTAACATCCCAAGGTGCTTCATCTGGAAATGTATATGAAAGTGATTCAATAAATGTTAATTTATCTACATACAAATCACCTAATGTCATTTTTACTAAAATTCCTTGATAAGCAGATGCACCTCTATACAATGGCATTGTAAATGTTGAAAGAGCTTCTAATTTTTCATACATAGGTTTCATCTCAGTACGAGAAGTTGCCCACATTTTGAAATTAAAAGATACACTTCTTTCAAATGAACTATATTTGTATCCTTGGTCAGCTCTACCACTAAATTTTAAAGAATCCCAAGATGGTGAGAATGTTTCTGTTATACCATTCACAGTACCTCTGAATTGATAAAACTCATCACCTGAATCTTTTTTACTAATTGGTTGTAAGTAAAATTTAACCAAATCTTTTTTTAACTCACCTTTAGTTGCAACTGGTCTTAATGCTTGTACTGCATCAAATCTTGTTGTATCTTTTGTGTAATCTGTTCTATCCTCTCCAACTTTACCAGGAGTATTAAATCCACTCTTTACTTCTAACCGATTTTCTTTATAATTAGCTTTATTAGCTCTTTCCTTTTCACCACCAGTTAATTCACTTCTAAAATCTATTAGACCATCGTTAACTCCTCTTTTGGGTATCTTACCATATGCGATTGTTTCGTAATCTCTTATAGTAAGTTGCTCATCAGTACCCTTCTTTTCTATATTATGAGGGTCACCATCTTCAGTTCTTATTTCATTATTTAAAAAAGAACCTGGTAGGTTGTTTGCGTTTAACCCTAACTCAGTATTATCTGGTTCAAATGGAGCTCCCTTAGTGCCCGATGGGTTTGGTCCGGCATTAGTTGAGTAATACTGCTTTTTTTGATTATAGGTTCTACCTAATTCACCTGGTTGTTCATCTGGTATTGTATTCTCTGTACTTTGATTTGGAGCAAAATCACCTAAACCATATAATGAGTTAGGTCCACCACTAAATGCGTTTTTTAACTTATCAAGTAATTTTTCTTTATCACCCTTATCAACTACTTCTCCAGTGGGTAGTTGCTGAAATTCTTTATTCCACTTATTAACTAATCTATTTGATGCAGGTCCGATTGTTAATGTTAGGTCATCTTTATGTACGGCTTTTTTCGCATCTAATACTTCAGAATAAGTACCCTTAGTTAAATCAAATGGTGTAATACCATGTCTATTTGGATGTAACCCGGCAAATCCACCAAGTGTAGCTGCTAATGTATTTACAGGTGTCCATATCTTAGTTTTTCGTTTACCAGTTATAGATTCTACATTCGCAGTGGCTTGTTGTAAACCTAAGTTTTTGATTCCCCACAATAAACCTTGTACTGAAACCATCCATTTACCTAATCGTACTGCATCAACAACCGCCCTATCAAGTGAGGTTACGATACCACCTCTAACTAAACCATCATCAACTGAGAATCCAAATCCCCACTTCTGTGGTTCACCTTTGGACATTTTCTTTCTCTGAATACCTCTAAGAATTAATGGGTGAGCGAATGCCGCAGTTCCTAAATTAAATGCATCATCTCTAAGATTAAATTTATGATACATCTCATCTAAGAAAGATGGTGAACTTCGCATCTCTTGTAGTTTTGAAATACTTTTGTTTGTTAATTCATTAGATACTCTATATACAGTATCAGGAGTGTATCTTTGTTTATTGCCTGTTTCTGTTTTTCTTTTAAATAAACCATATCCTGGTGTAAATGATAATCCAACAACTGAATTGTCAAAATTACCATATAAAGAAGTACTTCTATCAAACTTAGTATCTTCACCTTCAAATCTTATAGTTTTTGCATTACCAAAAAGTGATGATGCTCCTTCAAATGATGTATTATTTTTATTTACACCAACAAACTTAGTTGCCTCAACTCCACCAAATCTCGATGTGAATCCTTTTGCGTGAATATCTGTAATATTATTAACTTCTCTAAATTCTTTACCTTCATTTTCTAACTTACCACTAAATGTAAAATTAGATGGTGTTGTTTCACCTAAAAACTTAGAACTCTTATCAGATTCATTAGGGGTAGTTTCGCCTAAGAACTTAGAACTCCTATCTGATGATAGTGGAGTAGTTTCTCCTAAGAACTGAGATTGATTATTCATCTCATTTGGAGTAGTTTCACCTAAAAACTTAGAACTTCTATCAGATTCGTTTGGAGTAGTTTCTCCTAAGAAGTTACTTTGATTATTCATTTCAGTAGGAGTAGTTTCTCCTAAAAACTTAGAACTCTTATCAGATTCATTCGGAGTGGTTTCTCCTAAGAACTTAGAACTCCTATCAGATTCATTGGGTGTTGTTTCACCTAAAAACTTAGATTCATTATCTGCCTGTTTAGGAGTTGTTTCTCCTAAGAACTGTATTTTATTATTAGTTTGTTTAGGAGTAGTTTCTCCTAAGAACTGAGATTGATTGTTCATTGATTTAGGAGTAGTTTCTCCTAAGAACTGTTCTGAGTTATTTGCTTTTGTAGGGTCGGTTTGACCTAAATATCTTTCTTCTAAACTCATTGGTTTAGGAGTTGTTTCACCTAAGAACTTTTCTGAGTTATCCATAGGTTGAGGTGAAGTTTCACCTTTAAACTTTTCTGATTGGTTTACTTTTTGAGGATTTACACCTTCTTTATTAACTGTAGTAGTAGAACGTGGAATCTTAGGAGCAGATTCTGCCATTGAACTTAATGGTGTTTTGTTTAAGTTCTTATTAACATCTACTCTTTCTTTAGATTGTAAAGGTTCTTTCTTTGGCATTCTAAATTTAGACAAATCCGACTTCATATCTTTAAGTGCCATTATTTATTTCCCCCACTTTTTTGAGTATTACCAATCGATGTTGATTCTTCAATTTTTCTTCTTAGAACCTGTACTGTTTTACTATTAACCTGTAACACTATAGGTTGAGTTCTTACAGCTTCATCTAAAGATTTGATAGCATTAACTACTTCACTCATACCACCACCATCTGTAGTTTCTGATGAAGATGATTCTGAATCACCACCACCGAATCCTAAAGCATCGGCAATTATAGGTAAGGCCATACTTAATGCCAATAATACAGGTAATGATAAACCAACGGCGGCCAACCCATAACTCAATCCCGCCAATCCTAAACCTAATGCTCCAAATGCAGCGGCCAGAGAAAATAAACCAGGAACTAAACTTACCAACATTCCTACGGATTGGGACATTCCATTTAATATATCCATTCCACCACTCATTGATGATAACGCTAATCCTACTAAAATTAAACCACCAGCAAATATTAATAAACCAGGAAGTGCACCTGCCATTAAACTCATAGCAAATCCAAATGGAATTAATGCCACACCAAGTAAACCTAATCCTAAGGCCAATGATGGTAATTCACCAGCGATGGTAGCTAACGATGTTAATCCTGCAACAAATACTGGTAAAAGAGCACCTATCACTCCCATACCAAGACCTAATCCAATTAAGGCCACTCCAAATGCTAATAACCCAATTCCAGCAATTAAAAGAAAAGGAGCGGCTGCGGCGGCCATTATGGAAAATGTCAATATTGCCGCTCCAATTGGAACTAACGCAATTGATACTAATAGTAAATCACCAATATTTTCACCTAATCCGGCAAGTATTTCTAAACCTTTACCAAAGGCCATAATTGCAAGCCCAAATACTAAGAAAGAGGCAGCGAGTAGTAACATAGCACCTGCCGCTGTATATAACATTCCTGCAGTCATTGGATTTCCAACCGCAAACGCTAATAATGCCATAGCTCCACCGAGTAGTGCCATACCTAAAACAGTTGCCATTACAGATTTAACACTCATAACTTTACCAAATTGACCCATTGCCATTGCGAATATTAACATTGAACCAGCTACTAATACCATAGCGGCAGCACCCATAAGTACATCTTTAGAACCAAAATCTCCAATAAATTTTGTAACAGGATTACCTAATTTAAAGAAAGAGAATAATTTTGATACTCCCCATAATGCTAACATTGCTACTCCTAATCCAGCAATGGCCATTAAAACAGTTCCTACTATACTACCCATACCATCAAACATTCCGTTTAACATTCCAGCTTCTGCTGTATTATCTTTCATTCTATCACCAGCTTCACCTGTGGCATTTGCGTAGTTTAACATTTGTTCTTTAGTCATGCCTGTGGCATCACCGATTAATCTTTGCATTTGAAGATTGGTAGCAAGAGCAGGTCCTAAAGATTTTATTAACTTTGCCTGTTCTTCAGCTATTTTTGTAGAATCACCTTGTACTTGAGCGGCTCTAAGAGCATTCATATTAATATCTTTACCGGTCATCATTCTGAGTTTCATCTCATTTTTAATAGATGATTCAATATCTAATGCCTCACTCGCAAGTTTGTTGACGGCCTCCATATCAGCACCAATTTGCTTCATACGAATACCTTTTTTGATTTGAAGTTGTATATCTTCCTCAGTCATACCGTTTAGAGCAAACTGATTTTGAGCTAAGAATTTCATACCATCAGCGGAAGTTCCACCAACTGTTTTGGCGTGTTCTTTTGCAAACGCCATCAATTCTTTTGTATTATGACCAGCATTCTCTAATGAACGAGCTAAACTTACAGCATCAGCTGAACCGATGGATTCGGTTAACATGGCAACATCTTTAATCGTTTGAGTATCTATTCTTACGTTACCTGTAGTTTTAACAAGATTCTGCATTGCTGAGTTCATTTTATCAGCACCTAACATCATACCTTCGAAAGAGAAGGCGGCCATTTTTGCTTGAGCAGTGAGTTTGACAGATTCACCATATGACATACCTAATTCAGTACTAAGACCTTTGGCGGCGGTGAAAGTTTGTAGAAAGAATTGAGCTATTTCTTTAATTATTAAAAATGCACCTAATGCAAGACCACCTTTAATAAATCCATCAACAACCTGACCTGATAACCCAACCATAGAACCTAAATCTTTTGCGATTTCTTTACCAGAACTTTTCATTTCATCGCCAAGCGTTTTTCGTTCTTTCTCTTTTTTAACTATATTTTCAACTCTGTCTAAGTTAGCTAACAACTCATCCATGTTTTCTTTAACTTTTTTATTAGTGGATTTTATTATTTTTTCTTTTTCGGCATGAATAGTTTCTATCTGTTTGGCCATATCCTTCTCTCCTTTTAAATCGGAAAGAAGTTGTCTTTGATGGGTAGACATAGCTTTATAACTACCAACTTTTTTCATTAACAAATCGGCAAGGTTCTCCTCATGGGCCGATTGAGCCTCAATATCAGCTTTTCTTTGTTTTGAATCTTTTGATAGTTTTGCCATCTAATAACCTAATTTATTAATATTTTAAACCTGCTTTTTTAAACTTAGCTCGTGTTCTTGCAAGTTGGTCAGCAACATCCTTCGCAGATGCATCTTCTGCTCCCCATTTTGGGATATTTAGATTATATTTTTTAACCATAGATTGGTATTCTTTATCATTAGTTAGTTTATCTAACTTTTTAGATTTGTAAGCTTTAACGATTTTACCTATAAACTTTTTAATAGATATTTCGTTCATACCCTTCGCTTCTAATTTTTCAATTATATTTTTCGCCATTGTATTCCCTTAATAGTTTATCTGTGTATAAATATAGAAAAACCCAACAAATAGTTAGGTTCTTCAATTCTTATCTTGATTTTGATTTAGCTTTTCTCATTTCTTTATCATTCGCCTTTTTCTCTTCCTGTTTAAATTCAATTATTTTACCGATGTAGAACTTACGAACCCATATTGGCATATTGTAAACATCCGTAAAATTGAATCCACCATTTCCATGATAAATAAGGTCAAATATGTGAGAGTGTAAATGCTTCCTATATGTTTGATGAAGGCCAAAAAAACCCCGCATCCATTGGCAGTAGCATTTCTCTCCTTTCCCCAGTCTCTTCAGATACAAATTCATACTGTAAATCAATGTCTGGAATTACATCCTTAATATGCGCTCTGAGAGATTGTGAGTCTAACGCAAATAATTCATTATCTACAAAGTTTTTAATAATTGTTTCATCAGTTTCACCATCTACTGAAAGAATCATATTCTTTAATCTTGTAGTTAGTTCTCTTGATGTTACATCTTTAGTTTTTCTACTTGCCTTTTCAATGGCCTTTACTTGATGTTTTACTTTTCTTTCTTTTGATTCAGTCATTGCTTGAAAAGTAATTTTTCTCTTAGATTTAGGTAATTCAAACTCAAACTCATTCTTATGTAATTCTGTTTGATTAGAACCATCATATTCACGATTTTCGAATTGAGTTAAATCAATTGTTTCTTCTTGTTTATTATCTGAAAATGGGTCTTGTATCTCTACTTTGTAATCTTTACCATATCCTAATACTCTGGCAGCAATCATAATTGCGTTCTTATCACCTGTAGTTAAATCTATGTATTTGATTGGAATTCCATCCCCATTACCTATGATTAGTGATTGAAATAATCTATCTAATACTGTTCCATCTTTGATATATGATTGTGTAGTTAAGATATCCTCTTCTTTAGCCGTCATATACTTCATTTCCACTTTACCTGATGATAGGGGATTATCTTTAGGATAAATTAATCCTGCAGATGGTAAATCTACTAATTCAGTTGGAAATTTATAATCGGATACTTGCTTTGTTTCATATTGTTTCTTAGCAAGTTCCACCATTTCATCATTCGAAAGATTACTTTGGTATTCATCTGTTAATTTTTCTTTTGCCATAACGCTTCTCGTTTTAAAACTTTTTTAATATTGGTTAACCATATATAAATATGTAAATATAATTAATTAAACGAAAAAACCCCTACATTTCTGTAAGGGTTTCTCAATAGTCAATTTTTATTACAATCCGTATTTAGTATTGTAGTATTGCGTAATCGTATGTAAGTGTTAAATCTACAGTTGCCAAATCTTCACCAGTATAGTCCATATCTGAGAACTTTGCTGTTTGGATATATGCACCTTTAAGTGTCCACTCTTCTACTTTATCACCAACAGGACCCAAACTGTTAAATGTGATATCTTTTTTGTAGAAATCAGAGTAACCATCGCGGCCCGTTACTGATTCGTGGTGTAATCTTACCCATTCCATAGCTGCTTGTGCTGCTGAAGGAACTACTGGGTCATATAGTGAAATTGTTAAATCACTCCACTCACTTCTACCTTTAACATATCTTCTAACGTTAACGTGGTCAATTGTAACCTTACCGTTTGTTATTTCTGGTCTGTTAGCGGCTTTTATTAAATACGCTGGGATTCCCTCAATGTACATAATAAATCTGTTCGACATCTTCGGTTCGAATGATGTGAACATTACTTCTGTTGGGTCTAATAGTTGTGCCATTTAGTTTTCTCCGTTATTCTTTCTTTAATATAAATATAGTTCTTTTTAAAAAATAACCAACTCCCCTAATTTATTTTAGAGGAGTTGATATTATTAGTTATATACTATTCTGGAAATGCTGCTCCAGTTGGTAGTACGTTAAAGTCAAGAACTATGAATTCTGCTGTTTTTGCTGGTTGTAAAAATATCTCACCAACCATAATGTTTCTATCAATTACATCTGGAGTGTTGTTGGTTTCATCCATCACCACTTTAAATGCATATAAACCTTGTCTTTGTTGAATTGATTCTAAGTAAGGATTAACGATTGATAAAAATCTGTTTCTCGTTGCTGCTGTATTGTTTTCAAATATTAAGTAACGAGTAGATGATGCGATGAATTTCTTCACTGCGATTAACAATCTTCTTACATTGATTCTATCCAATGCCGATGGTTTAGCTTGTAATGTTTT
>MDSX01065945.1_pt1 | contig 15830 bp, 15 predicted proteins | sample 811141 | NCBI WGS metagenome assembly MDSX01 (sample SAMN05326642, study PRJNA326480) | marine metagenome | isolation source: seawater | place: Atlantic Ocean: South East | collected 2010 | reverse complement strand
TTTTCTTACTTTGCCCAAATAAATATCTCCAACTGCAAACTTAGTGTCTTTAGGTTCTTTATGCAGTTCAACCAACTGCTTATCCTTAAGTAATGCTATTACAACTTCTGAGGGCGTAGAACTTAATATTAATTCGTACACAATTATCAGATTTATAAGTGAAACTAGCTCTAAATAAAGGGCTAGTATTAATTAAGGAAAGAATAAGAAGAAGTAAATTACTTCTTCTTATGTCTGTTTTTTCTTAACCTCTTCTTGCGCTTGTGTGTCGCCATCTTATGTCTTTTTCTTTTCTTTCCGCTAGGCATAATACTTTACTTTATATGTTTATAAATTTTTTATTTACTTAACTGTTGTTTCACTCTTTACCTTATCAACAAAAACTTTCGCTGGCTTAAAAGCTGGAACAAAGTGTTCAGGTATAATAATCGTAGTGTTTTTTGAGATGTTTCTCCCTGTTTTTTGAGCTCTTTTTTTAACTATAAAACTTCCAAATCCCCTTAAGTAAACATTTTCCCCTTCTGTTAAAGAAGTCTTTACTGATTGCATAAACGCCTCAACCGTAGCTTGAACTGCTACTTTTTCAATTCCTGTCTTTTCTGAAATTTCATTAACGATATCCGCCTTAGTCATCTCTTCTCTATTTTATTATTTATAACTTTATTAAACCATCCGTATTTTAAACGGGGGTGCAAATTTATATGATTTCTTTCGGTTATGGAAGAAAAAAAACGACTTTTTTTAGTTAACTATTTCAAAACGAATTGTTTGACTTGCAAAACTTCAGCAAAAACATACGTAATTGGTACCAAATTCATAAGCGAGATTTACCATGGAGAAATACCAAAGACCCCTTTAAAATATGGCTTTCCGAAATAATACTGCAACAAACCAGAGTGTCACAGGGACTTAATTATTACATAAAGTTTACAAATCGATTTAAAAATGTTAAACATTTAGCTGAGGCATCTGAAGATGAAATTCTTTCTATGTGGCAAGGTTTAGGCTATTACAGCAGAGGAAGAAACTTACGAAAAGCTGCTATTCAGGTTATGGATGAGTATAATGGGAAGTTCCCTACAAACTCAAAAGAATTAAAAAAGCTTAAAGGCATTGGAGATTACAGCTCAGCGGCAATAGCAAGCTTCTCCAGCAATGAAAAAATAGCCGTTGTCGATGGGAACGTTTATAGAGTTTTATCTCGATTATTTGGAATTAATACTCCTATTGACTCTACTAATGGAAAAAAAGAATTTAATGATTTAGCCAATATATTAATTTCATCAAAATATCCAGCTGAACACAATCAAGCAATCATGGAGTTTGGAGCTAAGCAATGTACTCCAAAAAAACCATCTTGTCATAAATGTATATTTTCAAATAATTGCGAGGCACTTAACCTAAATTCTATTTTTGAATATCCAGTAAAATCAAAGAAAATAAAAAAAACATCAAGATATTTTCACTTTTTTCTAGATATTAAAAATGATTCGATTTTAATAGAAAAACGTTCGGATAAAGGAATATGGGCAAACATGTACCAACTCCCATTAGTTGAAGCAGAAGAAGGTTTCGTGCAAAATAACAAACCTATTTTTGAAACTAAGCACCTCCTTTCTCATCAAAAGCTTTATTGCTCATTTTACAAATCAAACATAAATAATGAAATCGGGAGAATACGTGTAAATATTAATGAACTTAAAAATTATGCTATACCTGCAGTTATTGATAAATTTTTAACGCAATATTTCAATTAAGTGCTAGCATTTTTTATATTAGCCATGTAATTAAAATCATCCGAAAATGGCGGGAGTAAATAAAGTAATTTTAGTTGGTAACTTAGGAAAAGATCCTGAAGTAAGACATTTAGAAATTGGTACTGCAGTCGCTAATTTCCCAATTGCCACATCAGAAAGCTATAAGGATAAAGAAGGAAATCGAGTAGACCAAACTGAATGGCATAATGTTGTAGTTTGGAGAAAACTGGCTGAAATCGCTGAAAGTTACTTAAAAAAAGGTAGTCAAATATACCTTGAAGGAAAGCTTAGAACCAGATCCTGGGAAGATCAGCAAGGCAACAAAAGATACACAACTGAAGTCGTTGCTGACACATTTACGATGCTTGGAAAAAAAGAAGATCAGCAAAACACCCAAAATTCTTTTACACCATCAAACAAACCTGCAACTTCTCAGCAAGAGAAAATAGAGGAAGAAGATGACTTACCATTTTAATTTTTAGCATTTGGACGATTCTGAGAGTTTTAATTTCGATCTTTCTATTCTTTCTCAAATTGGTTCTATACCAATGTCCGAATGGTTAATAATTGTCTTATTACTTGCAAGCATGCTTATTTTGCTTGGTGCTTCAGCTTTTATTTCAGCTTCTGAAATCGCATTTTTTTCATTAGAAAAAAAAGACTTAAATGAAATAGAGACGCAGGATAAAGAAAAGGCGAATCAAATTAATCTTTTACTTAATCATCCCGATAGGCTTCTAGCTACTATACTTATAGTAAATAACACTGTTAATATTGGGATGGTTATGCTATCAACAATTGTTGTAGACCTTTTTCAAAATAGAATAGAATCACCTGAATGGCTAACTTTTTTAATCCAGGTTATTGGAATAGCTGCATTAATTTTACTATTTGGTGAAATAATACCTAAAGTCTATGCCACTCAAAAAAAACAAAGCTTATCCAAAATCATGATTGGACCCGTTAATTTTTGTGACAAGATCTTCTATTTACCCTCTAAAGCACTTGTTAGCCTATCTAAGCTATTTGATAAAAAGGTGCGTTTTAAAAATAAAAACCTGAGTGTTGGAGAGTTATCTGAGGTTCATGAAATCGTTCAAAACAAATCCAATAAACAAGAGCAAAAAATGCTTAATAGCATTTTAGAAATCGGACAAACTGAAGCGAAGCAGATAATGATTCCTAGAGTTGATATGGTTGCCATTCCAAAACACGCTAGTTACGAAGAGGTGCTACAAATAATCAATAAAGAAGGGGTGTCCAGAATCCCCGTTTACGATGAAGACATCGATAATATAAAGGGTATCCTTTATATTAAAGACCTGATTCCATCTTTGAATAAAAACTCACATCAAAATATCTGGTTTGACCTAATTCGCAAACCGTATTTTGTACCCGAAACAAAAAAACTTGATGACCTATTAAAAGAATTTCAAACAAAAAAAATTCATTTAGCTCTTGTCGTAGATGAATTTGGAGGTGTTGAAGGTCTAATCACATTAGAAGATATTATAGAGGAAATTGTTGGAGATATCAAAGATGAATTTGATGATGATGAAAAACTTGAATACTCTGTTTTAGGAAATGGAAGATATCTTTTCAGTGGAAAAACCCTCTTACTTGACGCATATAGAATTTTAGATGTAGAAGGTGAACAATTTGATGAAATTAAAGGTGAAGCTGAAACACTTGCTGGACTTATTTTAGAAATTAGAGGTGGGTTTCCTAAGAAAGGTGAAATTATAAAATTAGACAATTATGAATTTACCATTGAGCATGTAGATGAAAAAAGAATTCACCGTATTAAGCTAGAGGTTAAATGATTAAAAAAATATTTTTTTTCTTAACAATTATTTTGTTTTCATCAGGATGTCAAGAGGACCCATATCCAAAACCTTATGGATATCCAAGATTATATCTACCTAATGCTGGATATGAAAAATGGATTAGTAATTGTAATGTTTCTTTCCGAAAACCTATTGTATCACAAATAGAAAATGTACAAAAAGACTCTTGTTTTTTCAACCTATCTTACCCTTCGTTAAACGCTAAAGTTCATTGTTCATACATCCCAGTAAATAATCAACTCAAAGAAATTATAGACCAGGAATATAAACTTAGAGAAAAACATAATCAGTTCTCAACCAATGTCAAAGAAAGGGTCTATCATAATGAAATAAAAAATGTACATGCCCTTTTATTTCATATTTCAGGAACTCAAGCAGCAACCCCATTACAATTTTTTATCACAGACAGCATAAATCATTTTTTTAGAGGAACTTTGTATTTTAATACTTCTCCAAACAATGATTCATTAGCTACTGCAATAAATTTTATTCGAACTGATATTGATACATTAGTTGAAAGCTTTGAATGGAGATAAATTTACTCCACAAAGGGATTACTAAAATCAGGATTATTTATATAAGCAGTATCAGAAAGTGTTTTTAGAAATGAAATAAGTTGAAGCTTCTCGAGTTCAGTCCAATGAAAACCTCCATTATCATTTGGCATTAACGGATCTACAGTTGGTGATGTTTTTAAACTATCACTATAGAAATTGATAACCTGTTCTAGAGTTTCAAACCTCCCATCATGCATATATGGAGCTGTAAATTCAATATTTCTCAGCGTTGGGGTTAGAAATTTACCTTTATCATTTACATTAGCCGTTGCTAAAAAATGGCCTTTATCAGGATTTATATCCAAACCATTATTATGTAACTCATCATCCGTAAACAAAGGACGTCCATGACAATGAAAACACTCTGCTTTTTCAGAAAGGAACAAATTATATCCTGCCAATTCTAATGGTGTCAATTCAATCTGTCCACCTAAAAATTTATCAAATTTCGATTGATTAGAAATTAAACTTCGCTCGAACTGAGCAATAGCTTTGGTTACCAACTCTTTGGTTATAACATCTGTTCCAAACGCAATTTTAAATTCATCTCGATAATTTTCATCAGCATTTATTCGAAATACAGCATCTTTCCAACTTAAATGCATCTCTATTGGGTTTTCAACAGGCTCTAATGCCTGCTCTTCCAAATTAGTCGCTCTTCCGTCCCAAAAAACTAACGATTGCCAACCAACATTAATAATTGCTGAAGCATTTAGCTTCCCTGAAATTCCATCTACACCTACACTAAATCTTTTATCATCTGAAAAGGCCCTGGATTGCTGGTGACAACTAGCACATGATTGGGTTTCATCTCCTGACAAAATTTTGTCATAAAACAACTTTCTTCCAAGAGCAATACCTTCCAGCGTTGTTTCATTATCAACAGGTATAGGCATTTTAGGAAAACCTGGTGTCCCAAGATCAGTATGGGTATGAATATGATTATCAATCTGAACTTCATTTTGAATTATATTGTTTTTCCTACAAGACAAAACGAAAAACAAAATCACAGTAAAAATGACGAATTTTCTCATATGATAATACATAAAAGTCTTAAAAACCTTTACAGTATATTATCGATAATTAATTGATTAATCAATGACCAATATTGAAAAAACCGAAGAACCATTCGATCTTAGTTTCATTTGAGCATCCATATTCATCATAATCATATGACCATATTCAGCAAAATCATAATTATCAGGATTTGCAAACCACTCATTAATATCCATAGTAACCTCAAACTTTAAACCAGACTCATTAATGGTAAAAGCGGAATTATCAAAAACAACACTAAAATTATAGGGTTCACCCATAGTTGGTCCAGTATGGATGTTATAATTTTTATTTACTGAATCAATCCCTAAAGAGTCATATGTACCTTCTAACTTCATATAATGGTAGCCTCCACCTTGACCACCATCAGGCCATGCCATAGCCACTTCTTCTAATGTTTTCAGTGTGTCTGAAATATTCATATTAGAGTCTATTCCAAATGTAATTCCAACAGATGTATAAATTCCTGATGGAATTTCAATATTATTATAATTTAAAGTCGCAGGATCCTCAGCATCAATATAAACTGGCGTTTTATATACTTCGTTAGTTCCATCAGACCTAGTAAATGTAATGTTGCTTATAAAGTACTTCAGGGTTCTAACCTCATAATTATGACCTGAATAATTTGTGTATTTAAGTTTATTAAACTCTAATTGTTCAGATCCGACTTTGTGATTAAATTTTAAATTAACATTTCCTGTTTTTGAACTTTCATCATCTTTTTTACAAGAAATCATAATTATGGTAGAAATAGCTACCAATAACAATGTAGTACTTTTCATTATTTATTATTTTTTTATGTCAATAAATATTATTTTGAGAACATAAGAATGCTAGCGATAATCAGGCCTTCCCTAATTGCTTCAACATTTTCATATGATACCATAATGCCGATCTAAATGTCGGCATGACATGATATGGTAAATTAAACTCTTCAGCAGTAGCTTTCACTATTTTACTTATTTTTCTATAATGTATATGACAAATACTCGGGAAAAGATGATGCTCAACCTGATAATTCAAGCCACCTACATACCATGTGAGTAACCTGTTTTTCGGAGCAAAATTCACTGTATTCATAACCTGATGACTAGCCCAATCAGTTGGAATACTTTCGCCACTTTTAGCATCAGAATATGTAGATGACTCCATAACATGTGCAGGCTGAAAAATACAACTTAAAATAAAACCAGCAAACCAATGCATGATTAAGAAATTCAAAACAACCATCAAAACACTAAAGTCAGTTACTAAAACTGGAACTACAATAGTGTATAAAAAGTAACAAATTCTGAAAAAGATTATTTTAAATAAATGAAATAGAAATGACTTGCTAGAGGCAGACCGAATAAGGCCTTTCTTTTTATAACGTACTAAAGCACTAAAGTCGGATACAGTTGACCAATTTAGAGTTAAAAAACCATAAAAAAACCATGCATATAAAAATTGAAACTTGTGTATAACAAGTCTTTTGGCATGTGGGGAAAACCTTAGAAAAGAAGGTGTATCAATGTCCTCATCATACTCTTCAACATTAGTATAAGTATGATGCAAAACATTATGCTGTATTTTCCAATTAATTGATGCACCTCCAACTAAATTTATTACCTCACCAAGTATATTATTCAATCTTTTATTTTTTGAATAAGACCCATGAATAGCGTCATGCATTATGCTAAAACCAATTCCCGCCATGAAAACCCCCATCCAAACTGAAATTAAAATATAAAACCAAAAATTCTGGATGTTTCCAAACAACAAAATGAAGTATGGAGTTAAATAAGCCGAAATCATAAAGAATGTCTTGAAATACATTCCAAAATTACCCTGCTTATCCAGACCGTTTTTTTTGAAGTACTCGTCTGTTCTTAGTTTTAAAGCCCTAAAAAAATCTGTAGACTTTGTATTATATTTCGGTGGAACGAAAGCCATAGTATATATTTTATGCAAGATAAGGATTAATAAACGCTTAGTAAAGTATTAAATTATACAAAACAGTCAAATATTACATTTTAACGAAACTTTTTAACAGAAAAAAAGTATAACTCAAGTTTAAAAAAGCTCTATGAAATATAATAGTTTACTATTTTCTATTCTATCAATTTTCACTTTTCTTTTAAATGCCCAACATAATAAAATATGTAGTACTGATTTTTTGCAACAAAAACTGATTGAAAATAATCCGGAAATAAAAATTAAACTTCAAAAAAACGAAGCTATACTTCAACAATTTATTAAAACTCGACATTTTAATTTTAGGAGCACTGATGATGTTTTAAAAATCCCATTAGTTATTCATGTTATTCATCTTGGGGAAAATGAAGGAGATGGAAATAACATTTCAGACAGTCAAATTAAAAGTGGTATTCAACAACTAAATGATGCATTTAGAAACTTAAATGGCTTGGGAGAAGATATAGGTATTGAATTTTCTCTAGCAATTCAAAATCCTAATGGAGCTAAAACATCTGGAATTGTTCGCTATGATGCTTCAAATGAACCTGAATATTTAACAAATGGAATCTCTTCAGGTACTGGTGTCGGAATAGAAGAAACTAAATTAAAAGCACTAAGTAAATGGCCAAAAGATCAATACTACAACATATGGATAGTTAATGAAATAAATGGCAACGACGGTGGTTTTGGAACTCAAGGATTCGCTTATTTACCAGGTGCTACCGAAGATTATGATGGTACCGTAATTCAGAACACATCCTGAGGAAATAACGGGACTATAAATAGTTGGAATAACCTTGGAACAACAATAATTCACGAGCTGGGACACGGCTTAGGTCTATACCATACTTTCAATATTTATAACCAAGGAGACACATCAGCAAATGGTTGTCCTTTAAATACAGATTGTTCAACTCAAGGGGATTTTTGTTGTGATACAGATCCACATATGGTTAGCTTAAGTGGCAGTTGTGACACCAACGAAACCAACCCCTGTACTAATCAAAAACTTGGAAATATTGTAAGAAACTACATGGATTATTCTGACCAAGAATGTCAAATCATGTTCACTACTGATCAAAAAAACAGAATGAGGGGAGTTCTTCAAACAACAAGAAAAAGTCTTTTAACATCAAAGGCACTGCAGGAGCCTATTGCTGAATGCGTATCTCCTATAGAATCTTATTGTACTCCTCAAACACAAAGTGACGGCTTAAGTGCAGGTTACACAGGAATTGGGACTTTTGAAATTGAAAATGAAATCATGAACATCAGCTATGCAGCAAATCAAGACAATGGTTATTTAGACAAAACATCCGATTGCGCTGTGACAGCATTTCTGAACCCCGACTCTTCATATAAAGTGAAAATACGACCGGCAGGCGGGGATAATATAACAAACTCTAAAATGTGGATTGATTATAATAACAATGGAGATTTTAATAATGATGAATTAGTGTTTCAAGGTAATTACGATGGTATAATATATGATTCAACAACATTCATGATTCCAAGTAATGTAGTTCAAAATCAATTCTTAAGACTTAGGATATCATTAGACATAGAAGAAATAAACGGACCGTGTGATGAACCCAGATATGGGCAGGTAGAGGATTACAGCATTTATTTTTATATACCTGATGAGACCAGTTCAATAAACGAGATGGGAGATAATACATCTCATTTAGAGATATATCCAAACCCAACCAGTTCAATTCTTCGGGTAAAATTAAACCATATAGAAACAGAAGAAACAAAAATACTAATTACTGATATACAGGGAAGACTAATAAATCAATTTATGCTTGATAAAGCTAATAAAACAGAAACAGTTATTGATGTTTCTCAATTTCAAAAAGGAATATACCATTTATCAATTCAAAATAGTGAAGGATCATTTTCACAAAATTTTATAATGAAATAAATTGGATATTATGATTTCACTCAACTAAAGCCTTATATTGTTCTGCAGATAATAAAGATTCAACTTCAGAGACATCTAAAACTTGTATTTTAATCATCCACCCATTGCCGTATGGATCTTCATTAACAATTTCAGGCTCATCCTCAATTGCTTCATTAACTTCCATTACTTTTCCAGCTAAAGGCATAAACAAATCAGACACTGTTTTTACGGCCTCTATTGTTCCAAATATTTCTTCAGATTCTAGGGTTTCACCAATAGTTTCAACTTCAACATAAACGACATCTCCTAACTCTCCTTGAGCAAAATCCGTTACTCCAACAGTTGCTACATCACCTTCCAATTTAACCCATTCATGATCTTTGGTATATTTTAATTCAGCAGGAATATTCATTTAACAAAATTTTATTTTGCAAAGATAGTAATTAGATTTATCCTAAATCTATTTCCAAAAAAGCAGTTAATTAACAACATCTTCCCAACAACTCTTCTTTATTTCATCTTCATCACCTGAAAAACCATTCACAATATCTTTTCCATTCGCAAAAACCATCAAACTGAGAAGTAAAATCATACCCGTAATTTGAGCATATTCTAAAAACTTATCTCCGGGTTTTCTTCTGAATATAATTTCATAAAACAAAAACAAAACATGCCCTCCATCTAAAGCAGGAATAGGAAGCAAATTCATAATAGCTAAAATTACAGATAATAAAGCGGTAATTGTCCAGAATTTTTGCCAATAATCGGAATCAGAAAAACTTTCAGGAAATAAACTTCCTATAGCCCCAAAACCTCCAACTTGCTTAATACCTTCAGAAGTAAACATGTATTTCAATTGTTTAACATACTTGCTTAGATTATCAGTCATTTCAAAAAACCCTGCAGGTATACTTTCAAAAAAAGAATATTCCTTCTTATCCAGAACCAAAAGGCTATCAAACTGCTGATTATACAAACCTATTTTACCATATTGGTCAACTTTAACATTAAATTCTAATGAATCTCCATTTCTTATTACAGTTAAACCTACTTCTTGACAAGAATCTTTAATTAGTTGCTTTCCAAAAAGCTGAAAATAAGGAACATTATTTCCATCAATACCAATAATTTTATCACCTTTTTGAATTCCGCAGTTTTTATTAATTGAATTTTCCGTGAATTTTTCAGCTTTAAATTCAACCAATGGACTGAACATTGATGTTTTGCTTGCAATTACATCTTTAGGTAATTGATTCGATATTTTAATTAATGTATCCTTTCCATTTCTATTAACCTCTATTGTTTTTGCATTATCTAAAAGAATTCCATTTTGATAATCAGAGAATAAATAAGGTTTTTCGCCATCAATTGCAACCAGCCGATCACCATTTTTGAAACCATACTTCTTCATAACATCACTTACCATCACTCCATTCTTGGAAACACTGGATGCAGGCAAAACATCCTTACCCCAAGTAAAAAGCATCATTGAATAAATCACAAAAGCTAAAATAATATTTACAGTAACCCCACCTATCATAATGATAAGTCTTTGCCAGGCTGGTTTTGAACGAAATTCCCAAGACTGAGGGGGTTTTTTCATCTGCTCCTTATCCATAGATTCATCAACCATTCCTGATATCTTAACATATCCTCCTAAAGGAAGCCAACCTATCCCGTATACTGTATCCCCAATCTTCTTTTTAACTAAAGAAAACCATGGATCAAAAAACAAATAAAATTTTTCAACTTTTGTTTTAAATAGTTTTGCCGGAATGAAATGTCCTAATTCATGTAATACTACAAGTATTGAAAGACTAAATATTAAACTAACTGCTTTTGTAAAAAACTCCATTATAATGAATCAATAATTCTTTGAGTAATGCTTCGTGCTTCTTTGTCTGATTTTATATAATCTTCTAAATTTGGCTTAGCAATAAACGCAACATCCTGCATACATTGTTCAATCACATCACTCATTTGTAAAAAACCTATTCTATCTTCTAAAAAAGACTCTACAACGATTTCGTTTGCTGCATTTAATACACAAGGAGCGTTTCCTCCTTTTTCCAGTGCTTTAAAAGCGAGTACAAGATTACGAAAAGTTTTCTTATCCGGAGCTTCAAACGTTAATTGAGAGTAATCTAAAAAGTTAAATCTTGTGAAATTATTATTTAGTCGCTGCGGAAACCCCATCGCATATTGAATAGGAAGCTTCATATCCGGCAAACCAATTTGAGCTTTAATACTTCCATCCTCAAACTGAACCAATGAATGAACAATGCTTTGCGGATGAACAATCACTTCAATTTGTTCAGGTTTTAAATTAAAAAGCCATTTCGCTTCAATAACTTCAAGCCCTTTATTCATCAAACTTGCAGAATCAATCGTGATTTTAGCACCCATATCCCAATTGGGATGTTTTAATGCCTGTTCTTTTGTAACAGATTCTAGCTCTTGAATAGAATTCCCCCTAAAAGGACCTCCACTAGCAGTAAGAATAATTTTTTCAATGGGATTCATATACTCGCCAACCAAGCATTGAAAAATTGCTGAATGCTCACTGTCAACCGGTAAAATATTAACTCCTTTTTCTCGAGCCAGGCTGGTCACCAACTCACCAGCCACAACTAATGTTTCTTTATTTGCTAAGGCAATATCTTTTCCTGCATTAATCGCAGCAATAGTTGGTTTTAAACCAGCATACCCCACTAACGCTGTTAAGACTATATCAATTTCTTTATACGCAACAACTTGTTCTAACGCATCAGAACCAGAATAAACCATTATATCTTCTTCAAAAAGAGCCTCGTTAACATGAGAATACATAGTTTCATCAACAATAACGACTGCATTAGGCTTAAACTTTTTAGCCTGCTTGACCAAAAGCTGAGCATTTTTGTTAACAGTTAAAACCTCAACTTCAAACAGGTGGGATTGTTCCTCGATAACCTCCAAAGCCTGAGTTCCTATTGAACCTGAAGAACCAAGAATAGCTACCTTTTTCTTTTTGACTTTTTGCTTCATTTAAGATTTGAAATTTGAGAGTTCATTAGCAATTTTTCTATCATTACTTAGCCTGGGAACTTTGTTTTGACCACCAAGTTTACCAATCGACTTCATGTATTCAACAAAAGCCTCTCTTTTCAATTTTGAAAGCACAATAGGACGCAATATATTCCCTTGTATCAAATCCTGGTAATATACATTTTGCCTTTGCATTTCATCATCAAGAGTTTTAGTGAAATTTTCCAAATCCGAAGGCTCTCGAGAGAACTCAACAAACCACTCATGATAAGGTAAACTATTATCTCCACCATCAACCTGAGGTGCAACTGTAAACTCAACTACATCCGCTCCAGTTTCTTCGCAAGCTTTAATCATTGCTGCTTCAACCTCCTTTCCAATGACATGCTCTCCAAAAGCTGATATAAAATGTTTAATTCTTCCCGTTACTATTATTCTGTATGGATCAATTGAAACAAACTCTACGGTGTCACCAATATTATACCCCCAAAGACCAGCATTTGTATTTAAAATAATAACATAATTAATTCCTAACTCAACATCTTTTAAACTCAATCTAAGTGGAGTATCTTCAAAAAAATTATCAGCAGGAATGAATTCAAAGAAAATCCCCGCATTTACATTTAATAACAATCCTTCTTTAGCCTGAGAATCCTGAAAAGCAATAAAGCCTTCAGATGCAGGATAAACTTCAATCGTCGGAACCCTTTTTCCTACTAGTTTATCAAAAATCGGTTGATAGGGCTTATAATTCACCCCTCCTTGAACAAAAAGAGAAAAATTTGGAAAAACATCAATTATTTTTTTACCAGTCCTTGCTTCAATACGCTCAAAATACATCTGAACCCATGGAGGTATACCGGAAATCAAGCGCATATCCTCATTAATAGTTTCATCAATTATTTTCTCCAACTTAGTTTCCCAATCCTCAATACAATTCGTTTCCCAAGAAGGCATTCTGTTTTTTTGCAAATAATTAGGAACATAATGAGCAACAATACCACTTAATCGACCAAAAGGAACCTTTCCTTTTTTATCCAGCACGGGCGAACCTTGAAGAAAAATCATTTTTCCCTCAACAAACTCAGTTCTACCAGTTTCATGCATATACATAAGTAAAGCATTTTTAGCGGCATCAATATGATGTTGCATGGAATGTTTTGATATCGGAATGTATTTGACCCCTGATGTTGTTCCTGATGTTTTACAAAAGTACAATGGCAATCCAGGCCATAAAACATCAGACTCTCCTGCAACAACTTTTTCAACGTAGTGCTTAATGCCTTCATAATCCTGAACAGGAACGTTTTTTTTGAAATCTTCGTATGTTTTTATTGACGAGAAATGATGATCTTTTCCAAATTGAGTTTTTGACGCTTTAGAAACAATCTGTTTCATCATTTTATCCTGAAAAGCAACAGCATTATTCGTCCAATACTTAACTTTTTTTGCTTGTCGGTTTGCGTAAATTTTCGCGATTTTCGCCTTAAGTCCCATTCAAAATTGAATTTCATTCAAAAATAACCAATTAAAAGTGGGCAAAAAAATGAAAACGAACTGTTTATCTCTTTATAAAGTATTTGCCTCAACTGTAAAATCAGCTAAGAAGCTCTTTTGAATCATTTGAACTTTCAACATTCTTTTCGCTTTCTTGTTTTTTTCCTTTCTTATTAAAAAATTCAGACTGAAAAGAATTTCTCTGAAAAATAATAATCATGCCAACTCCAACCGAAATAGCAACATCGGCAAGATTAAAAATTGGAGGAAAAAAACTTAAACTAAACATATCTACAACCTTTCCTGTTAAAAACCCAGCATAACCATCCCCAAAAGAAACAATTTCAGCAGAAAAAGAATGGTGTGGACTTTTACTGAAGATTAACCCATAGAACAAACTATCAATAATATTACCAAAAGCGCCTGAAAAAATTAATGATATACTAACAATTAAACCTTTTGAAACCATTCTTTTAATTATACCAACCAAATAATACATGATGACTCCAACAGCAATTATTCTAAAAAGGCTCAATAAAATTTTCGCTCCATCCGGCCCTATAAAGGGAATCTCCCAACCAAATGCCATACCTGGATTTTCAACAAAATGCAAGTCAAACCATTCTCCTATTAAAGGAACGGTTTCTCCATAATAAAAATTCAACTTAATATAAACCTTAATCCATTGATCAAAAAACAAGGTTAAAAAAATAGTAGTAAATGCAATGATAAATCTATTTCTCACATTAGAAATTTTAAGCCTTGCAAATATAAAAATTAAAACGATTTGTTCTTTTAAGCGTTAAGTAAATAAGATGTCTAAAAATAAAAACATAAAATTTTTAAATATTTCATCTGAGCTTGGCGCTGGTACAAGAGGGTCTTCTAAAAGTTTGGAGGGATTAAAATTAGCAGCTAAAACAAAAGGAAGTTCAATTTTTAACAACCACAAAATAACTCCTGTTAAAGACGCAAATGACTCACTTCTAAAAAACATTAATTTCCCTAATGCAAAGAGAATCAAGGTTATTTATGAAGTCTTAAACAGAGTTCATAGTTGTGTAAAAAAAGAATTACTAAAAAAAAAATTTCCTGTTTTGATTTCTGGTGATCATTCAATTTCTATTGGAACAATCGCAGGAATAAAATCTGCCTTTAAAAATAAAACTATTGGTGTTATCTGGATTGATGCCCATGCCGATATTCATTCTCCATACACTACTCCTTCTGGAAACATGCATGGGATGCCTGTTGCCGCTTCTTTGGGTATTGATAATATTCTACCAAAAGGAAATCAACCACACAGTGAAGCAATTAAATTATGGCACAAAATTAAATCCCTGGGAGGGGTATGTCCTAAATTAAAACCTGAAAACATCGTTTACGTTGGAGTAAGAGACACAGAATGGCAAGAGAATGAACTGATTGATAAATTAGGTATTAAAAATCACACTATTGATTTCATAAGAAATCATGGAGCTGTTTTAACAGCAAAATCGACTCTCGAAAAACTTGCTGAGTGCGATTTAATATACATTTCTTTTGATGTTGATGTTTTGGATACATCCCTAAGTAAAGGAACTGGAACGCCTGTGCCGAATGGTTTATTTTTAAATGAGGTTATAAGTTTTGTAAACGAAGTTTCTAAAAGCCAAAAACTATGTTGTTTTGAAATTGTAGAAATAAATCCAACTTTTGACAACAAAGGAAATTTAATGGCCGAAATGGGCCTTGAGGTTTTAGAAGCGTTGGTTAATTCAATAAATACTACCTCTTAATAACATTTATTGATTCAGTTTTTTTATGCTCAACCGATATTTCTAAAATATACATCCCTTTAGATAAATTTGATAATTCTAAACGAATCATACCATTTAAATAATTAACATTCATCGCTTTTACCAATTGTCCATTTTGGCTATAAATCTTTATCACAGCCTTTTCCAAATCATTATCACTTCTTAAAGTAATATTATCCGTAAACGGGTTGGGAGACACGAACCAACTTAACTCATCATTTTCTACTCCTATCTCTTCTTGAACACCATTAGAACAATCTATGCCAATTTTAAAATCAGACCTAATAATTTCTGACACTACAGAATCATTAAAACTTGAAGTATTTGTATAATCAAAAAATGTTTGATCAATCACGGTTTCACCAGCTCCCATCCATTCCTTAAGCACCGTCCCAAAAACAGCCCTATAATCATATTGAACTGTT
>MDSX01017992.1_pt1 | contig 15863 bp, 13 predicted proteins | sample 811141 | NCBI WGS metagenome assembly MDSX01 (sample SAMN05326642, study PRJNA326480) | marine metagenome | isolation source: seawater | place: Atlantic Ocean: South East | collected 2010 | reverse complement strand
CCCCGCGGCTCCCCTCGTTTTTTGCAGCGAAAGTTCGCGTTGACTCAGTTTCTTTTTTAAAATCCGATGCCGCCCCGCCGTCCCTCAGAAGCAGGTGAGCGCTTCAGGGGGAGAGGATGAGGGAGATCATCACGGTTCAGGTACGTCCCAATCACGAACACTCCCGAGACGACCTCGACGACCCTGTTTGCCCTGACCATTCGCTCCATCTCCGTCTCTCAACAGGTTGGCCAATGCGGGAATCAAATAGGGTGCCGGTTCTGGGAGCTGGCGTTGAAGGAGCACGCCGCGTACAACACGAAGGCGAGGTACGACGACGCCCTGAGCAGCTTCTTTCAGAACGTCGACACCCGACATGAACCAGCCATCAAGCTTCCCGTCGGCGACGGCAAGGGATCGATACGCGCGCTCAAGGCTCGTGCGGTGGTGGTCGACATGGAGGAGGGCGTGACGAACGAGCTCCTCTCCGGTCCGATGCGCGACGTTTTCGATACGAAGCAGTTCATAACGGGGCAGAGCGGTTCGGGGAACAACTGGGCGTGCGGCTCGCACCACTACGGACCCATGTACAGGGATACGCTTCTGGAGGCTGTGCGGCGGCAGGCGGAGGATGCGGACTCGCTGCAGAGCTTTCTGTTGCTGCACTCCTTGGGCGGCGGCACGGGTTCGGGGCTCGGGAGCTACATGCTCGGCGCGCTCGCGGATGAGTACCCGGACGTGTACAGGTTCTCCGTGTCGGTGTTCCCCTCCGAGGACGACGATGTGGTGACGTCCCCGTACAACGCGATGCTGTCATGCGCGTCGCTCGCGGAGCACGCGGACTGCGTCATGCCCGTGGAGAACCAGGCGCTCATGGACATCGTCACGTCGATACAGTCCAAGTCCCTGGGGTCGCAGCGTGGCAGCTCTCTGAGCGGTCTGGACAGTGGGGACGTGGGTGGGCGCGCGGGACACGGGGGTAAACCATGGGATGGCATGAACGGCATCGCGGCTAACCTGCTGCTGAATCTCACGGCGGGCATGCGGTTCGACGGGTCGCTGAACGTGGACATAAACGAGATCACGACCAACCTCGTTCCTTTCCCAAAGCTTCACTTCCTGCTGTCGTCGATGTCGCCCGTGGCGGTGTCCGCGGACAGGGGGCGATCGATTCCGGCGCCGAGAACCATGGACCAGATATTCACAGAAGTTTTCGGCCGCGACAGACAACTGGCGAGTGTGGACCCTCGGCGTTCAACGTATTTAGCTTGCGGGCTGATGCTGCGCGGCGGTGTGAACATATCGGACGCGAACCGCAACGTGGAAAGGCTCAGGCGGGGCTTGAAGATGGCACACTGGGTTTCGGACGGGTTTAAAGTGGGACTTTGTGACCGTGCTCCCGTGGGAACACCGTATTCGGCACTCTGCCTGGCGAATAATTGCGCCATGCAACGGCCGCTGGATGCCATGTGTGAGCGCTTTGGAAAGCTTCGCAAGCGGAACGTGTACCTTCACCATTACACCGAGTACATGGACTTAGCAGACATAGACGGCGCCGCGGAGTGCATTCAGGATCTCGGAGCCGAATATGGTCGTCTGGACTCGGCCAGGGTGCCAGACACGGTTCCATCCATAGAGCCCCTGGGCATTAGGTAGAAAGAGTCGAGACGAAGGAAAACAATTTCTATATATCAAACTCAGTTGAACGCCGTGTTGAGCCGGTTGAGGTCCTTCTCGAAGGATCCCACCTCGGCTCGTCGAGCCAAATCGCGCGTCTCGAATCCGCCCTCTCGAATCACCGCTGACGCTTTTCGCTCTTTTGTTTCTTCGTCGTGCCACTCCGTCCCCGACCCCGCCATCACATCACCCACAAAACCGATCAGGCAGGTTCACCCCTGGGCGTAGCGACGCGTCCACTCCACGGCCGTCTTGTCGTGCGCCGCGCGGTCGTTCAGGAACTGCTGAGCGATGTTACCCACGAGAGGATCGTGCGGGTTCGCGTCAGTCAGGAGTGAGCAGATGGAGAGCAGAACCTTGGAGATGGTCAGCGCGGGGGACCACTGGTCCTTGAGGATGTCCAGGCAGATCTGGCCGCTGCTGTTCACGTTGCAGTGGTAGATCCGCGTGCGAAACGTAACCTGCGGTGACACGGCGCGGGTGATGGAATGGTCAGGATGCCAGCAAAGACTCAAAATATATGATGTACGAAAGTTAGGCGGACCACGGGCGATGAGGGGGCTCCGGGTCGGCGCGCACCTTGGGGGGCTTGAAGGGGTAGTCCGAAGGAAAGTGGATGTCGAGGAAGAAAACGCCGCCGGCGTAGGGAGAGCCTGAGGATGCAGAGTGAGAAGGGTACGTCAGATCGGCTCGATGTTGATTGATGAGGCGTACGCGTCTGTCTTTCGTGGGAGAGAGCGCGGGATTGGACACGGATGACTCACCTGCGGGACCCATGATGGAGGACACCCATTCGTAAAGGTTGTCGCCTTTGGGTCCGGCGCTGCAGTTCGTCGGGGGCTCCAAGGAGATCTCGGCGAGCTCTTTCTGTATGCGCTTCGCCGCCGAGCTCATAGACCCACCCTTCGACATGATCGCAGAGGTATGTTCGCCAACTACTTCACGGTTCCGTACCAGGCGGCAGTGGCGTCGGGTGACTACCGTCGGATCTATTCTATTCGAACTGAACTTGGCACCCCGCTCAAAAGTTTTTGAATTTCTAGTTCTCTTCATTTTATTACAGCCACACGTAAACAGTCATCGTTATTATTTCTAATACCGATTAGGTCATAACTAGTTTACCATAGAGAAAGTTTCCTAAGAGTGTTCTAAAATTTGTTGTCTATGCTGTTCTTAAGCTCGAGCGGAAACCTTGCGCTCGAACGACCCTGTGAGCTGCCCGCACGCCGCGGATGCCTCAAGTCCCCGAGTTGCACGGATAGTGTGCGACACTCCACTTTCTTTCGCCAGAGCGTCGCAGAAGCGATGGACGGCGGACCTCGACGGTCTCGTGTGAGAAGTCCCGGCGACTGGGTTCCACGGAAGAAGGTTGATGTGGCATCCACGTCCAACCTTAGAGCGCAGCAGCTTGGCGAGCGCGCGGGCGTGCTCCGGCGAATCGTTCTCGCCCGCGAGCAAGGTGTACTCGAACGTCACACGCCGACCGGTGGCCTTTTTGTAGTTCCTGACGTCGTTCAGGAGAGCGTCGAGCGGGTACGCCTTGGCGGAGGGGATGAGCCTCTCTCTCAGCTCCTGGGTTGGGGCGTGCAGAGACACCGCGAGGGTGGCTTGCAGTCGATGCGCGGCGAGTTTGGACAACGCATTGGGCACACCAACCGTGGAGATCGTGAAGTGTCGACCGCCGATGCCGACGTCGCGGTTCAGGCAGCGGTGCGCTCGCAGTACTTCGCGGAGATTCAGAAGAGGTTCGCCCATTCCCATCATCACGACGTTCGTCGCGCGTCGCCCGAACACGTCTTCCATCGCGAGCACCTGATTCACGATCTCGTCCGACGTCAGATTGCGTCGGAATCCCTGACGTCCCGTCGCGCAGAAGGAGCATCGCATCGCACAGCCAACTTGCGAGCTCACGCACACCGTGAATCGTCGCCTTCGTCCTCGGGTATCGTCCTCCTCCTCCTGCAGTTCATCGCCATCCTCGTACAGCGCACCTTCTACGCTGTCCTTGGGTCCACCTTTAGCGCGCTCACCTGGAATCCCAACAGCCTCGATGATGCTTCCACACCAGAGCTCAAATAGAGCTTTTTTAGTGCCGTCCTCTTCGTCGGCGACGATCTCCAAGGGTTCTCGCCTACCGGTCTCGTAACCGGCATCGACGAGCGCCTGTCTGAAGCTCAACGGCAGCTGCTGCATACCATCGATAGAAGTTTTCCTCATATCGCCGTAGATTGCGTCGTGGATCTGCGTGCCCCTCCATCGGGGAAGGTTTAGCTCGGCAGATAGATCCCTGAGCTCTTCTTGCCCCAAGCCGAGCAACGTCCGCCGGCTGGAGGCCGCAGTGGAGGCCAATCTGCTGCCTTTGACCCGCTCGCATGTCAGCTCGAGCAACGTTCGCCGTGTCCCGCATCTCCTGATCAACGAAACCGCCCCTGCGACCATCCCTCACTATGTTCCGAGAACCCCCACCCCAGCCTTATGAAAACTGACGACGTGCGGGAAAATTTATTGGGCGGCGGCGGCGGTTTCTAATCCACATCTGCCTTGCGCGCAGGTGCGGCACGACCATGGCCAAGGAGAACAAAAGAAAACCGAAGACTCCGAAGAGCGCAAGGGAGAAGCAGAAGCCCGCGGAGGCTGCGACCGCTATCGCCACGGATGGAGTCGCCAAGAAGAAGAAGAAGGTTCGGGTGCCAAAGACGCCGAAGGGCAAGGCCGCAAAATCGCCGGCCGGGAAGAAGGGAAAGGGTGACAAGGACGTGGCGGAGAAGTGGAAGCACGGAGACTGGGCATGCGCAAAGTGCGGCGCGCATAATTTCCGAGGCAAAGATACGTGCTTCCGATGCAAGTACCCGAAGGCAAACTCCGTGAAGGCTGCGAGCGCGGAGACGGCGACGGCCTACCTCGGAAAGTTCACCAAAAAGGTGGATTCGGTGCAGCACCTGTGGCTGGCGAAGAACGTTTACGGACGGGACGTCAACGACGCGTGCTTCGACCTCTTCGCGACTTACGTCGGCAAGGTGGACAACAAGTCCAAGCTGCAGCTCCTGACGGGTGCCCAAAAGGCGGTGGAGCGCGCTTCTAAGATTGTCGAAGCGCTCAAGGACACGCCCAAGGAGGTTGAAGCCGACGCGCCAAAGGGAGCCAAGGGCAAGAAGCGCAAGGGAGAGACGGGAGGGAAGAAGGCGGAGGAGGGAAAGCCGAAAAAGAAGGGAAAGACTGAGGAGAATGCAGAGGAGAAATCCAAGGAGAAGCCCAAGGAGAAGAAGGAGAAGAAGGAGAAGAAGTAGCTCTGCCGTCGTGTTGAAATTCCATTGTCAACAATCCGTTGTTTGCCCTTTGCCCTGGACCACGTCCACTCACAGGTCGTCGGGGTTGACCGACGACTGAAACTGGAACTCTTCAGTCGCGTTCACAACCGGCTTGAACTGAAACTCTTCAGTCGCGTTCACCATCGGCTTGAACTGAAACTCTTCAGTCTCCTCGACACCACCCGTTTCAGTCTCCTCGACACCACCCGTGCTTCCCCGTCCAACCGTCACCCCCCCAAAACTCATCCGCTTTCGCACATCAATCGTGGCGGAGGCCGATCCAGGACCCGAGTTGGAAACATCCCCGAAGGGACTACGGCTGACATTTGTGGCGGCGGTTCCACCCGACGCGTGCAACAAACCCTCGGCGCGGCGCCTCGCCTCCCTGCAGGTGGTGATGAGCTCGGACAGCGGCACATCGAGGCGAGCGCCCGCCGGGGTATCGCCCTCGCTTCCACTGCTCGCGTTCGTTTTTTCGTGCGTAGCATCGCTGGAAAACGAGTCACGTACTGAGTCCGCGTCGACTTCCGGGCTGAATCCAGCATCATCCACGGGCGGCTGAATGACGCCGTCGAGCACAGCCTTGCGAAGTCGCTCCGTCTCGGTGCTGAGTTCAGCCGTCTTCGCCTGGAGCTCGTCCTTGGCCTCGATGCCATCCTGAACCTCAAGCGATTTGATATCCTTATCCAGAAGATACATAGAATAGAATGGGCATCGCTTGTGGCTCTTCTGGTGGCCCTCCACTCGCTTGCTGAACATCTGGGTGCAGGCGGTGCACGACGCACCTTTCTTGACGGCGTCTTTGTTGGGGACCCGGCGGACTCGCCCACCGATAACCGCGGGTGTCTGGCAGTCTTCGTTCCATTCGGGATCATCATGCTCCGCCAGATCCATCTCGTCATCTGACTCTGATTCCGACGTCTCGGCGTACTCGATCGTGGACGTCTTCTTTTTGGGCTCGGGTTTCTTCTCCTGAGCCTCTTCTGGCGTCCCGCTGAGGGAGCTGGGGCCGACCGCCTGCCAAGGGGGACGCACGAACTTCTTGGGCTTCTTCTTCGCAGACTTGAGCTGACGAAGCACGGCATCGGCTTCTTCAACAACACCTGAAGCCCCGGAGGCACCCGAGGGAAGCGAACCCGGATCAGCCTTGCGACGCGCGTTGGTCGTGGAGTTGAACATGATGGTGAGGAGGGATCGGGCCTCGCCGAGGGACCTGACGCGGGACCATCTCTTCATGCCACCGCGAACCTCCTCGCGCTCCTCGGACTGATACACGTGCTCCTGGAGCATCGCAATCTGCTCCGTCACAGCGCGCATTTCCTCCTCGACGGCTTCGTCCACCGACCCACCTGGGGTGAGCGCGTGACCGGGGGTGCGCTGAAAGGCAGCCTTACCGGGAGAGGCGAGGTGGGGAAACCGCCTGCCGAGAGCAGCGCGACGAGCCAGAGACTCGTCCAGTGCGTGTCTCAGTTCTGAGCGCTCGATAGCCGCAGAGATTTCAGACTCGAGCCACGCCTTCCGGGCGTTGAGGCCGAGGCCAGTGCCAGGACCACCCTCTTTTCCTGCACCGGGGGTGGGGGCAACCTCCGCCGCAGGCGCGACAGCTGCAGCCACCGGCGCAGCAACCACGGGAGCAGCCGCCGTGGATCCAGGCTTTTTCCTTAGGTTCGTCTTTGCCGCGGCCTGCAGTGCACGGAGCTGGTCTCGCGCGTTCGCGGCCTCCTCCGTCTTGCGGCGGAGCACGGCAGCCTGTCGGTCAACCGCAGCCTGAGCCTTCTGCGCGGCAATGGCGTGACGGCGTCCCTCCTTTCTCGCCGCCTCCAGCGCGCGTTCCGCCTCCCTCTGCTTGGAGATACCTTCTTTAGCGGCATGTTCCATGCGTCGCACCAGCTCCACACGTGCCGCACGGAGGCGCTGGATATCAGCCTGCAGCGTCTTTGCTGCCTGGTCACTCTTTTCCCTCAGCCTCTGCGCCTCCTTGTGCTTCGCGGCGAGCTTTTGCACCTCTTTGAGGCGCTTCTCCAGCTCTTGCAGCCTAGCCCTATTCTTTGCTTCAACCTCCTTGCGCACGTTATCACCCTGCTTGGCCGCGGCGGCGAGTGCGGCGAGGAGTTCATCGCGCTCAGCCGTGAGCTCGGACTTTTCAGATTCGAGCGACTTCAGCAGCCTGCCGTACTTTTCCCTGAGCTCCTCCACCTCCTGCTGCTCGGGGCTGCCTGGGGTGGGGGCACTATCACCGCGAGCCATCGTGGCAGCATCGACTTCATCCTGCAGCTTCTGTGCCGCGGAGGACATGGCGCGCATGCGAGCCTCCTTCGCCTGCAGGGTCCGCTCGACAGTGGCGAGCTCGGCGTGGAGCTCGTCATTCTCGAGGTCTTCATCGATCTCTAGGGGTTCTTCCTCGTCATCGATAGCCTCGTGATCTTCCTCAAACTCGAGAGCGTTGTCGTCGAGGTCGTAGTTCGCCGCGGGGTCCTCGCCGTACGGGTCCGTGCGTCCCTCTTGGAATGCCTTGATTTGGTGACGCATCCTGCTCTGCTCAGATCGAAGCAGCGCGATGGTGCTGAGATAGCTCCTTATGACGTTTGAGCCACCCTCATCCTGCTCCGGGTCCATGCCGGAGTCTTCAATCTTGAGAGCAAGGCGATCTCGCTCAACAGTTGCCGCAAGCTCAGCAGCCTGTGCAGCCGCAGCGGTTTCCTCAGCCGCTACAAGATCTGCGCGGAGCCTCGCTGCCTCCGCCTCAGCAATCATGGCACGAGCCTCCATAGCTTCGAGTTTGGTCGTATCCACAGAGCTGCTGATACCACTGTCACTGCTGAAGCCACTCACACCGTTGAGCTTGAGGTGCGCCACTTCAGCACGCGCCGTCGCAAGCATGCGTCGAAGCTTTGCCACCTGCTGAGACGCATTTTCATCGAACGTCACCGTGGGCTTGTTCATGATATTCCTCGCTCTATTGGCGTACTTCAGCGTGTTGAGGGTCTCGTCCAGGTTGGCATCTGCAGGCGAGATGCAGGCCACCATCACCGTGCGAGAGTTACCGCCGAGGGAGTCCTGCAGCAGGCGGGTGAGTTTTGAGTCACGGTACGGGACATGACCACCAGCCATGCGTCGCTTGTCATCCCCGAGCGCACTGATGACGTTACCTAGTGCCAGCAGACCCTTGTTGATTTGGATACCCTCCTTCAGCCGCTGACCTTCAGCTTTCGTGCGCTTCGCCCTCTCGGAGCCGGCGAGGTCGACCAGGTGCATCTTCGCGCGGGTCACATCCGCCGGGTCGGCACCCATTCTCTCTACATGGATGGTGAAGATGGCGTGCGAACGCGAAGACCTGTGGTTCATCCCCGTCGCCGCCGTGGCTCTACTCTGCGATCCACTGGCCAGGGCGCCGGCCATCTTCTCGAGGGTCTGCACCGGAAGCTCCTTGACGCCCACGAGGGCCACGCCTCCCGCCGCGCCGGGTGCGTCACGGATGGACACGTTCTGGTTGTTGCCGAGCAAGTCCCTGATGCCCTCCTTGTGGATCTCGATGAACGACACCTTCAGGTTCACCGTGACGTCGTTCGTGAGCGCCGCGATGTCTGCGAAGAGTGTATTCATGACTCTCGGGATCACGCCCTTGGTTGCTCCGCCCGGCTCGAACGCTGTTCCCACCGTGTGCGTCTTGCCGGAACCCGTCTGGCCGTACGCCAGCACCGTGGCGTTGTATCCGGAGAGTAGCCCGTTGACCAGGGGTTCGACGCATTGCTCGAACAGCTTCTTCTCGGTGGGTCCATCGCACTCGGTTCCCGGGTGATACACGTGGTCGTAGGTGAACTTGTGGTCCTACACGAGCGTAACGGAAGGCTCGGTCGCGTTGGGAAACACGCAGGCCTGGCATCCGTCGACGAGCTCGGGACCCACCAGGGGACGCATCATGAGCGTGACGGTGACCGGAAGCTCTTTCTTCGCCGCGGGAGCGACATCATCCGAATCGGCGAGCGCGGCAGCGAACGCGGCTTCTTCGTCCGCACCCATCTCTGCAGGGGAAACAAAGTTCGTCACTATCGATGAGCGACGACCGGGAGAAGGGTAGTGACACGACGTATCCGGGCGCCAAATCCGAGCGTGGATGAATGTGATGGGCAACACGCACCGTTCGAATGATCAATATCGACCCCTTGGTGACCGAACCCTGCTTAATAAGGCCAGCAGTGTCCAGGGGGAGTGTCGGGGGCGCCAGATCTCATCGCGAGAAATAAACCAACGGAAAAAATCGGGGAAATGGCGTTACTGTGCAGTAATCGGACTTTGTTCGTACAAAGCGCTAGTGTCTAACTCACACGGGCGTGCTGTTCCTCACCAGCATGACACGGTAGCACCTCCCGTTGGTCGAGTTCGTCTGCACCTCGCGCTCCGTGGGCACACCCAGCGGGTTCTCGTCGAGCCAGCCCTCGCGGTCCCCCGCCGCGGCCCACCCGGACCGCCAGCCCTCGCCCTCCTCCTCGGCTTCGGGTGCCTCCTTGGCTTTCTCCTCGGCCTTCTCCTCGCCTTCAGCCTTCTCAGCATCCTTGCGTCGTCCCGGGTACCCTTCCTTCTCCGCCTTCTCGCGCCTGCGTCGCGCCTTCTCGTCCTCCTGAAACGCAGCCGCGGCGTTTGCCACGGCGGACTCCGCGTTTGACTTGAGAACCTTGGGGTCCACCGCGGAGACGTCGTGTAGGCTGGCGTCGATGTCGAATAGGTGCGCGCCGAACCTCTCGAACTTGTCCCGCATGTCCTCGCTCACGTCCTTGACGTCGGACTGGAGGAAAACGCGAGCCCCGGGGGTGAGTCCCTCCGCCAGTGCCCTGACGAGCGCGGGCTGCACGACGCGGCGCTTGTGGTGCCTCTTCTTGAAGTGGGGATCGGGGAACTGGATAGCCACCGTCTCCACCTTGGAGCCGCAGTCATCGGCGTAGGACTTGAGCCATTTGCCCATGGAGACTGTAGCGTTGCACTCGGCGAAGTGGAGGTTGTCAACCACGCCGGCGTACTCGCCCCACTTGTTGCCGCGCTCCACGAGGGGAGCACGAATGTCCACGCCCAAAAAGTTCGTCTCGGGGTACTTCTTGGCCATCATCAGATCGAAGCGACCGCCGCCGCACCCGATGTCGACCACCAGGGGTCGCGCAGTGGATGCGTAAACATCGGTCCACGCGGGCACGGGAGCCTGGCTCTGCAGGCTCGCCTTGAGCGGGTTGACGTGCTGCCTTACGCGCACGCCGCCGACTTTCTGCGCCGCCTCCGCGAGCTCCAGCTCGGCGAACACAGAGTCCCCCATCATCAGCTTCGCGCCGTGGTAACGCTTGAAAGGGACGCTCTCGGGTTTATCGTCGGAGGTCATGACCTTCTTGGAGCCCTTGCCGTCCTCTGCGACGACGGCGTCCTCGTTCGCGGTGGAGTGCGGGCGCGCGATGGCAGCGCGACCGCCGCCGTTTTGGCGAGCTTTCTTGGCGATGTGGCTCATGGAGGCACGCGGGATAGCAGCGCAACCTCGAACAGCGGTCGCTCCCATATGCGGACTGAACTTTCTGTAGTCTTACCGGAGACGCGTCGACAACGAGTGTCAAGGCGTGCACGCGGCAGAGAGGGGGCGAGTGTCTGTGACCTTCCATCGGCGAGTTTTTCCTCACTGTACTGTACCTCTTCGACGGAGCCGGAAACTGCGTTTTATCTTCTGCCTCATGACGTGGCCCACTCCACTCTGAAGCACACACGAGCATGGCGTTCGTCATCGCAGCAGCCCCTCGCTTGCTCCCTGGGTTCAAGGCAAGGGGGTATGATTCGTCGAGGGCTCGTACCCCGGGCTCTCGGCTCGTCCGTGCTGCCTCCGGCGAGGTGAGCGCCCCGCTATCTCGACGAAGTTTGATTTGTCCGATCGCTGTCCGTTCTCGTCGTCTTCGGACCGATCATCTCACTCCCTTTACCCTTTCTACGCGACAGGACGATGCGCCCATGACTGAGGGAAACATGTCGGACATGATGGCCAAGTTGGCGGCCGCGGAGGCTGAGGCGGAGAAGCTCCGTTCGGAGCTCAAGGAGTCGGCCAGAGCCCCGGATCTCGACGAGCTCGCCGAGCGCATCGACGAGCTCGCCAAGCAGAAGCCCGCCAAGCCGGAGAATCGCATCGACGGCAAAGGCGGTCGCGAGACGCTCTTTGGAACCTCGAAGAACTCGGGCGACGCCTGGCTGAAGGACGGGATGCAGTTTTTGTCAAAGGAACAGCCCAGCGAGCTCGGCGAGTCTGCGGAGATGTCAAAGGAGGATCAGGATACCGTCAACCGCCGCCTGGCCATCGGTCTCCTCGGCACGGGAATCTTCGCGGGTCTGAGCCAGATTAGCTTCGAGGCCCCTGCGCCGTCCAAGCCGCTGTTCTTCTACCTCGTTCCCCTCGTCAAGACCCGCGAGCTTCTGAAGCAGGCGGCGGACTTGGCCGAGAACGGGTACTGGGACGAGCTCTCCACCGTGTGCCGACAGATTGTCGTGGCGAACAGCGCCAGGGAAAACCTGTTCAAGGCTGCTGCGTACCTCGACGCGAGGCCAGAGGAGAAGGCGAAGCAGGTGGCCTTCGACTTCCTCGAGCTGACGGAGAAGATTGACTGCAAAAAGTATTTCGAGAGCATGGGCGCGGTGAGCGGCCAGAAGGCTGCTGAATACAGCAAGTTCAGCAAGAAGGCTGCCGTCGCGGCCGCTGCGAAACTCGACGAATTCTTCGTGTTGATGGACAGGGAGCAGCTTGAAGCTGCCAGGTCGCAAGTGATGGCATTCGAGGATCAGTTCGAGGATCCCGCTCCCGAGGCTGATGAGGTTGTGGACCAGGACAGCGGAGCGAGCGAGGAGGCGACGGGGGGATTCTCCGACGGATACGGGGAGTAAGCACACGAGCGCGAAGGGGATGCACAAGTAGTTTGTTTAGGAAAGTTTTTATTACCATGTTAGGCTGACCGAATCACGAGCGCGATCGGGAAGCCCGTTCTCCAGACGCAGACGCCCGCGACCTAGAAGTCGTCCTCCTCCGTGCTGCTGTCTTCGTCATCCTCCTGTACGATCTTCCAACCCTCCGCGATGAGCTGCTTGCGAACAAAGACAATGAGGGCGTCGTCGTTCACTTTGTTCTCAGCCAGGGTCTTGTTGTCTTCGAGCTCGCGCCCCTTGTACATGCTGCGTGGCACGGAAGGGGTTGAGGAAAAGTCAGAGGGTCACGTCGTTTTTTGTCACAGCGAGACGACGCCACGAGCGCGGCACGAGGGAACGAACGCGCGCTTACCACAGTTCCCAAGGCTCGACGAAACTTTCAAGGCGGCAAAGGTCGTCTTCGGGTCGCATGCCGATGGTCTCAGCGAGCTTGCGGCGAAGCTGCAGGGCAGTCGTGGTGTCGGGGTCGACGTCGATATCGAACGGGTCCAGCGAGAAGGTGTGCGTGGCCATAGAGCACTTCCAGTAGAGGCTCCACTTGTGGTTCTCCTGGCGGGGCTTGATGCGGAGCTTCATCTCGTCGACGTCGTGGCAGATACGCAGGCGGTTGGTTCGGGCGAGGGTTTGAGCCGCTGTGGTGCTCTGTGGGTCTGCAGCGTGGCCCTTCTCTCGACCGTCCGAGGCCCTGGAGATAAAAACGCTTCAGTTGCCTCGGGCGGTCCGATAATTTTTGCGACACCTGACCCCTAGACCAACCTGTGCACAGTCCTCACGTGCGCGCGCCATGTTCGCAGTGCGCGCGCCCTCGGGGGGGCTGCGCGCGATTCTCTTGCGGGTGAGACCGCGTGCAAGGGATGACGGACCCCGTTCTGTCATCCTCGCGGCTAAAGGAGCGAGGAAGATGCAGCGCGACTCGATGATGCGGCGGAACGATATCATTGAGGACCAGGAGCCTGGTGAGGCTGCCCGTGGTTTCTGTCGCCAGTGCGGGTCAACTCACAGATTGGAGCGCTCTCAACGCGCTGAGTCCGAGGCGAAAGGGCTCATGGAGCGCATTCGCGCCGCGGGGCGACTTGACTTGGACGCCGCCGTCCCGGACCCTCGTTTCGCCGTCGAGCGAATGTACGAGCAGGGCGGCGGAAAGATGCTCGGGGTGCTCCTCGCAGCAGCGCCTCCCGAGCATCCGAGCGGCGACGAGGCCGAGGACGATGTCGTCGTGATCAAAGCATTCTCCGGCCAGCTGTACGGCGAGTGGACGGTTCAAGGCTGGGCACCTCCCCTGTGTGGCCTGACCCACGACCACCCGCACTACGCGAAGGAGCATGTGAGGATAAAGGCTCGCGTGGACGCGGCGGGGGAGAAGAAGCGCGTGGTGGAGGAGCTGGAAACAGAGATAAAGGTCAGGACGAAGAGATGGGACGATGATATCAAGGCGGCAGCGGCGCGGCTCAGAGCGGAGCGCGAGAAACGGCGGGCGACGCGTGTGGCTCTGAGGGAGGCCGGGGACGACGCCGCGAAGGTCGAGGAGGAGTTAGCAGATGAGAGTCGACGCGGAAAGAGGGAACTCGCCCGCCTTCGCGAGGGACGCGCAGCGGACGTGGTCGACATCGAAGCGGCGTTAATAACGGCGCGTCGAGAAATGAAGGAGTTGAGGGACGAGCATCGCTCCATGTCGCACGTGCTTCTCGGGCAGATGTTCGATTCTTACAGGCTGCCTAACTTCCGTGAGGACGGTGGCTTCGGCCACAGACAAAGTCAAGGAATGCCGACGGACGATGCCGAAAGATTTAGTGGAGGGATGTCGGGAGCAACCTTACAAGAGGCTTTCGTGTCCGATGAACAGCAAGAAACCACGGATACCGAGGCTAACCTTCCGTGTGGCTGCGGGGACTGCTGCGCGCCAAAGTTGCTCGCTGAGGCGTCACGGAGAGGTCTCGTACCCATTTCTATTGCCGAGGTATGGATGGGTGTTCCTACGGCGAAAGAAGGGCATCGCCAAGAGGGAAGCTTCTATGGTGCATGTCGCGGGAGATGCCGTCCTATACTCGGTCACATGCTCTGTGGCGTTGACAACCTCAGACCTCGTCTTATTGACCCAACAGCAAGACGAGACGCGATCGTCAATTTAAGCTAGACTAGGCTTAGCTATTAATTATAACGAAGGGAATCTTCGTAGTCTACCATCTATGTTGCTCGCACTGCGTCGCGGGACTTGCTCGGAGTATCCTTGCGACGCATCTCGCCTATTTCTACTTCACCGCTTCCTGCCGAAGATGGAGAGTCATAATCCTCCTCCAGCACTTGGTACTGAACACTCACTAGCGACGTAGATGATCCACCGGTTCCGTGGGTCAGTGCAGCAGCTGCGGCAGAGGCCACCTCTACATCCCAGTCCAACCTCGTCACTATCAAAAACAGTACCACACCGCCGACAGTAACTCCGAGGGCCAGTCCATACCACAATCCTGTGACGCCCGCTTTCAGCAGGAACGTGATTACGTAACCAGAGAGCACACCGACAAGCCAAAGTGCGGTTATGTTCATCCAAGCCAGCAGCGACTGACGCCCACACGCCCGGAGAACGCCGTTACTGGTGCCGAGCAGTCCGTCAAACACCTGAAACCCCGCGGCTATCGGAGCGATTGTCGCCGCAAGCCTAACCATCTCGTCGTCTTTGTCACCGACGAAAACCTTGCCGATCTGGTTCCTAAATATGAGAATGAGCGCAGCCATGCACGCCATCCAAGTCACACCGAGTGCCACGCTCACCCGTGACGCCACCTTTGCCCTGAAGCCGGAACCCGCGCCGAGGAGATTTCCAACCCGCACGTTTGCAGCAATTCCAAACGCCATCGGACCGGTCATGAAAGTAAGACCGGTGATATTCAGCATCGCCATATGCGCATTCATCGCCACCTGGGAAATTTGTGACGCAAATAACACAGTGACGTCGAAAGACGACGCCTCTGCGGCGACCATTATGGCACCCCGGGAGCCAAGCTCGAACATCCTTTGACACATTCTCGGCGTGGTCGTACGCCAGACTTCGGTGAACGCACCCTTAAACGTGTGCCTCGGGTCTTCACTTTCGACCGCGCTTTCCTCGCCCGTCTCGCCAGAGGAGAGCAGGACCCGGCGTCTCACCCGTGCTCCATCAAACCCACTCACATCAACCACGGCGCTCCATTGGTCCGAGAAGCGCAAGTAAGCAGTGACGAGGATCAAGTTGACGATCCGGGATGACGTCGTGGCCAGTGCCGAGCCGTTTAGTCCGAGTTTCATTTTCTTGATGAAGAGCACGTTGAGCGCGATGTTGAGCAAGAAGGTCGCGAAGCTCGTCCATGCCACCGGTTTGACCACCCCACGGACTTGAAGGAACTTTTGCAAGATGAGGGTCCATGTAGCGGCGAACAGGCCGAGGATGAGCAGGTTACAGAAACTGCCGACTCGTTCTGATGTGTACTCATCCTGGCTTAGGATCATTCGCGCGATGCTCTCGCCGCATGAGAGGATGATGGCGGCAGGGACGCAACACAAGGTCAGAAATCCAGCGGCGAGGAATGCCCACTGTCTCACCGCCGCAAAGTCAGCGGCTCCGTGCGCCTGAGATCCCAGTGTATCGAAGCCCGTTCCGAATCCCGCGATGCCGAACCATAACAAGTTGAAGATCGTCGTGCATAAGCTGCCTACGGCGAGCTCACTCCTGCCTAGATGGCCCAGGAAGAGCAGGTCCGTGGCGACCATGAACTGCTGCGAGCCCATTTGGATGACTATCGGAAAAACAAGCGCCCACAGCGCCCGGGCCTCGGACCTCCAAATTGACCCCGGCGGCTCAACCGAATCCATGGCCGTCGAGTCGTCCCTTGTTCCGAGACGGCGACGACAGTCCGGCGACGACGAGAGTGTGAGTGGCCAGGCTTTCAGTTCGACTCTTTATTGGCTAAAACGCTACGTGGACCGGTG
>MDSX01023056.1_pt1 | contig 15869 bp, 12 predicted proteins | sample 811141 | NCBI WGS metagenome assembly MDSX01 (sample SAMN05326642, study PRJNA326480) | marine metagenome | isolation source: seawater | place: Atlantic Ocean: South East | collected 2010 | reverse complement strand
GCAGGATTTGATATTGGCGGTGAATTACCTGAGAGTATCGCGCTGTCCGTTATTGCACAGTGTCATAGCGTTTTGGCGGGTAAGGAAAGCAGTGGGAAGCGCTAAAAGCGCTTTCTCACCGTCACGCCGTAGCTGCGAGGTGCGCCCGGGTAAGCCATAATTTTTCCTTGTTGAACGGGCACATCAAAACCACTTCTTGCTACATATTCTTCATCGAAAAGGTTTCTCGCCCAAAAGGTCAGGTGGCTGTCTAGGTCAGCGAAATACAGGTTTAGTCTTGCGTTAACTATCTGGTAAGCAGGTGAACGTTTATAGGGGTCGTTGGTATCGTCCAAATACACATTTCCCGTGTATTGGTAGTCTACACTCACCCACCCATCGATGTCAGATAAGGTGAAATATTGAGTGACGGTGAGGGCCGCACTATTTTGAGGTTCGAAACCCACCCTGTCACCGTCTCTAGCACAAAAGGGATCTTCTGGCGTCGCCCTACCTGGGTCGTCATCTCCCGTATGCCACGTATAGGCAACCCAACAGGTCCCTTTTTTAAATGTCTTAAAATTAGCGAGTGTACGGGCTGCACTGAAGGCTAACTCTGTGGTGTCAGTCATATACCAGTTAGCGTCCAGTTCAATACCTTTTACATCAATGTCACCTGCGTTTTGCAGGTTAAATCCAGTGCCATCGAATGTGGTGGCTTGAAAATCGCTAATTTGGGTGTAGTGTGCAGCAAGGTTCATTCTAAGACCTAGCTCTCGCCATTCTTGTTTAACGCCAATTTCTGCACTGCGTGCCTTTTCTGCATCAAATACCGCATCAAATTGGGGTGAAATTCGGTCTGTATTGGTGCCGCCAGCTTTATAACCTGTGGCTAAGCTAGAATAAAGCATAGTGGTTTCGCTGGGACGATACGCCAATTTCACTGTGCCGGTTAGTTGGTTGTCGCTGAATGTCGCCATGAGATCGTCCCTAGGCAATACCGTCGCTGCACCAAGAAAATAATATCCCCAACCATCCGATTGAAAGGGAGAAATAGCAGCGAGTGCAGAATCACTCGGTGCATCTCCAGCAGCTAGGGCCGTGCCAATTTGTTGCAATCCGGCCAGTGCTTTGGACACATTCGGCCACTCTTGAGGATTTTTGGCTAACCCATCAATACCTGGTCCTTGTTCACCGTATTGGCCCAAAATATCCTTATCTTCAATGGTATAACGTAACCCTGTGGTTAGGGTTGTTTTCCCATTTAGTCGCCAGTCAGCTTGGGTAAAAAGGGCAATACTGTCTTGCTCTTGATAGGCCGAATGATAAAAGGCGGTATTGCTAGGTGCTAACACGCCCGCGGGTGCAATAGCCCCAGCAGTGGCTTGACTTAACCCGTCAATCGCATCAGCAAGAGGCAATAAATCGGCAGCGGCAATAGTAAAAAATGATGAAAAGTCTTCTTGGGTCGTCGTATTAAAATCTACGTCGAGATTTTGCGTGAAATAGTAGGCGCCAAAAATGGCGCGCATGCTTTTACTTTTGTAGTGAGCGCGTATCTCTTGTGAAAAAGACTGTTGTCGGGCATCGTTTTCAGCCGTGAGCAAATTGGCATCGGAGAAGTCGCTATCAATAATATCAAAGCTATCGAAAGCCCTAAACGCAATGATACTCACCAACGACCACACATCATTGAACTTAATGTCCAATTGAGCAGAAATGCCTTTGTCTGTCATCTTTGAGGTGGGAACCTGAGAAAGTGACGTGGTGTACTGGAAAAAATTATCGCGGCTGTAAAGAGTGGCATTGAAGGGAGGGGCCTGCAACAGGGCATCAGTACCAAACTTGCCGGGAACGCCATTCGCTTGCAGGTTACTTTGCCATGTTAATGCACCACAACACCTTTCATCTAGTTCTCCATAGTCAGCAACAACACGAAGGCTAAGCGTATCTGAGGGCGTATACAGCCACTGTACTTTCACCGCAGAGCGGTTTTTGTTGTTTAGCGTTTTTCCTGAATGGGTGTCTTCAATAAAACCTTCTGCGCGGCTACTGAAACCTGAAATGCGCATCGCTAAAATGTCATCAAGTACCACAAAAGACGCCGCGCCACTTAAACGCAAAAGTTCGTCATTGCCGGCAAGGACTTCAACAAAGCCATCAGTCTCTTCAAATGAGGGCGCGACGGAGGAAACTGTCATGGCGCCCGCAGCGGTATTTTTACCAAACAAGGTACCCTGAGGGCCGCGCAAAATTTCTACAGAAGCAATATCTACCAGGTCGTTAATGAGCGCGTTTTGACGAGAACGGTATACGCCATCTACATATAATCCTACTGAAGACTCAAAGCCAAAATTTTGCGAGGAAGTCCCGATGCCCCTGATTGAAAATCCAGAATTGGTTACGCTTTGGTTTTGAAAGGCGGCAAACGACGGAACATAATTTTGTAAGTCGAATACGTCTTTTATTACTGCTTCTACTAAGCTGTCACCAGACATTGCCGTCACCGCCACAGGGACTTCCTGTAAGTTTTGCGGCGATTTCTGCGCATTCACCACAATATGCTCAAGCTGGTTCTTATCACCTTGTGTGGCGTGAACTGATGGGGATAAAGTTGCGAATGCACACAATACAGCCAATGCACGTGGCAGAAGGGGGGCGTCGCTGTTCAAATTTAGCGTAATCATTTTGATAATAAAAGCTTCCTAGGTGCCTCTATGAGGGGATGAAGGCGTTCCCAACCTTGATATATAACAGCTTTCCTAGCTTTATTCACAATTAGCGCGTGGCTAAATGATGAGCTTATTGTGTCAGAATGTGCAATTTAAGCGCAATTTAAAATGCCAATCTTAAACTAAGGTCTAATATTCTACCTGTGCGTTATAGTTTCACTTGATGAATGCTCATTCAAAATATCAATTAAACTTATGGGTTTATATTTCTTACCATGCTTAACATATTGATAACATTAGAGCGCGTAATGACAGATATCTATTTAGTTCGCCACGGGCAAGCTTCGTTTGGAAAAGCGAATTATGACAAGTTAAGCCCCCTTGGCGGGCAGCAAGCCCATTGGCTAGGCGAGTATTTTAAGCAGCGCGATATTGTCTTTGACGAAGTCTTGTCAGGCGATATGGTGCGCCATCATGAAACCACCCAGGGCATTGCCAACGGTTTACAGTATCTGCCAGACCCCACCGTGATTTCAGATCTTAACGAGTTCAACTTTCAAGCCGTCGCACAGGCCTATCTGTCGGCTAACCCGCAGGATAGGGTGCCAGAAGGCGCATCACCTGCTGAATATTACCGGCTTTTGAAAAAGGCCATGCTTGCGTGGTCTGAAAACACATTACCTGAAGCGCTAGTTGAAGAAACGTGGCAGCAGTTTGAGGCGCGGGCAGCGAACGTTTTAACCAGCCTACAAAATAGCAGTGCACAGCGCATTTTAGTGGTGAGTTCGGGGGGGGCTATCGCCATGATGCTTAAACATATCCTAGGTTACAGTGCACCTATGGTTATTAACATGAACCTTCAAATTCGCAATGCCAGCTTTACACAATGTTACGCCAATTCACGCAGCATTCACCTTAACAATTTTAACAGCGTGCCTCACTTAGATGTGATTGAAAAGTTACACGCAATTACCTACAGCTAAACGGTGCAGATATGAATTTTGAGTACAATGAAAAAACGCAATCGCTTTTAACTCAGTTGAGAGCATTCATGCAAAAAGAAGTCTATCCCATCGAGCAAGAGTACATTCATGGGGTTGAAAATGGCGAAGATCGTTGGAAAACCCCCGCGCTGATGCACACATTAAAGCAGCGAGCCCGTGATGCAGGTTTGTGGAATTTGTTTTTACCTGAAGAGTATAAGCCTTACGGTGCAGGACTGACCAACGCCGAATATGCGCCTCTTTGCGAGGAAATGGGGCGCGTGTTGTTTAGCTCAGAAATTTTTAACTGCAGCGCGCCGGACACAGGCAATATGGAAGTGTTGGCAAAGTATGGTAACGAAGCACAAAAGCAACAATGGCTTGTTCCTTTGCTCAATGGCGAAATTCGTTCAGCATTTGCCATGACCGAACCGGCCGTAGCGTCGAGTGATGCAACAAATATTGAAACGTCGATTACGCGAGATGGCGACGAATATGTAATTAACGGGCGCAAATGGTACACCAGTGGGGCAATGAATGAGAATTGCAAAATTATGGTGGTGATGGGGAAAACCGACTTTGACGCCCCTCGCCATGAACAGCAATCTCAGATATTAGTGCCCATGGACACCCCTGGGGTGACAGTGGTTCGGCCAATGTCCGCAATGGGATATTATGATGAGCCTGTGGGTCACGCCGAAGTTGAATTTAATAATGTGCGTGTGCCGGCAGACAACTTACTGTTAGGCGAGGGTAGAGGGTTTGAAATTGCTCAAGGCCGTTTGGGCCCTGGCCGTATTCATCACTGTATGCGCCTTATCGGCTGTGCTCAACGGGCGTTAGACCTTGCCTGTGAACGGGTTGAACAGCGAGTCGCATTTGGAAAACCACTTTCAAAACAGCAGTCTGTGCGCGAGAGTATCGCGAAGATGCACTGTGAAATAGAGCAAGCACGATTACTTACCCTAAAAGCAGCAGACAAAATGGATAAGTATGGCAACAAAGTTTCACGGGATCTTATTGCAGCCATAAAAATTGTTGCGCCATCCATGGCATGCCGAGTCATTGACGAAGCCATTCAAATGCATGGTGCCGCAGGAACTAGCCAAGATTTTGTGCTATCTGCTATGTATGCCTATGCAAGAACCATAAAGCTGGCTGATGGGCCAGATCAGGTTCATATGATGCAACTTGGCAGAAATCTCATTGCAGACAAGAATGCGTAAGGAGTAAACGTGGCAAGCGATAACCAAGCAAAATCTCACCATATTGATGTAGATAGCCTGAATGTCTATCTCACTGAAGCGTGCCCAGAAGTTGGGCTTATCAAACATGCACAAAAGTTTTCCGGTGGCCAATCAAACCCCACGTTCAAGCTTGAAACCGACAAGGGGGTGTTTGTTTTACGTCGTCAGCCTCCGGGGAAGTTATTAAAGTCTGCTCATGCGGTAGACAGAGAATTTCGTGTCATTCAAGCCTTAGCGGGCAGTGATGTGCCCGTCCCAAAGGTTTTCCATTTATGTAAAGACACCCACGTCATTGGCAGCATGTTTTATATCATGGCGTATGTAGAAGGAGATATTTACTGGAATAGTGCACTGCCTGAAATTACTTCCCCCGATACCCGAGGGGCGATGTACGATGAAATGAATCGTGTTTTAGCTGCCCTACACAGTGTCAACATTGAACAGGCCGGTTTAAATGACTATGGCAAACCTGGTAGTTATTTTCACCGTCAGCTAAGTCGTTGGACTAAGCAATATCGCGCGTCTGAATTAGAGCATATCGCCGAAATTGAACAGCTTATTGCTTACTTGGAAGCGAACCTGCCTGATGACGACGGCCAAGTTGCATTAGTCCATGGTGATTTCAGGCTGGATAACATGATGTTTGATATGTCCCATCCAGATAAGCCGAAAGTGGTCGCAGTTTTAGATTGGGAGTTGTCTACTCTAGGTCACCCCTATGCAGACTTAGCGTATCAATGCATGCAGTTACGATTCCCCGCCAATATTGCCCACGCTGCGGGTCTGGGGGGCCTTGATAGGGAGCAGTTGGGCATTCCATCTGAAACGGCTTATATACAAGCTTACTGTCAGCGCCGAAACATTGGTGTTATCGAAAACTGGACCTTCTATCTTGCGTTTAGCTTTTTCCGCCTTGCTGCTATTTTACAAGGGGTAGTAAAGCGAGCCCATGATGGGAATGCCTCTAGTGAAAAAGCCATGCAACTAGGTGCCATGGTGCGTCCTTTGGCACAAATTGCAAACCAAACAATACATCAAGAAATGAAATAATACATTGCTTGATAAGGTTAAAACACGGTAGCAGCCCTACCAGAAACTGTCTCAGAAAGACTGTGGAGTATGTATGAAAGCAATAGTATGTGACGCCTTTGGTCCCATTGACGATTTACAATATAAAGACGTGGCAGATCCCGTGGCAGAGCCTGGGCACGTTGTTGTTAATGTTGAAGCGGCCGGCGTCAATTTTCCCGATGGCCTCCTTGTGCAAGGGCTATATCAAATGCAGCCTGATTTCCCCTTTGTGCCTGGTAACGAAGTGGCCGGTACCATAGTAGAATTAGGAGAAGGGGTAAGCCATTTACACATTGGGCAAAGGGTCATTGCACTGTCAAATATGGGGGGCTATGCGGAAAAAGCACGCATTGCAGCCACCCATGTGCTGCCTCTTCCTGATGCCATTCACGTTAACGAAGGTGCTGCTTTGGTGACAGCGCATGCTACCGCCCATCACGCGCTCAAACAACGCGCCAAACTGCAGCCTGGCGAGACGCTTGTTGTGACGGGTGCAGCGGGAGGCACGGGATTAGCGGCAGTACAAATTGGTAAAACCATGGGTGCTAAGGTTATAGCCGTGTGTTCTACTGAAGAAAAATTAGCGTTAGCAAAAGAATACGGAGCCGATGTCTTAATTAATTACAAAGAAAACGACTTGAAAGAGACCTTAAAAGAAGTCACTGAAGGTAAGGGCGCTGACGTGGTATATGAATGTGTGGGTGGCGATACCTTCCATGCGTGCAGCAGAAGTATGGCGTGGGAAGGGCGCTTGCTTGTCGTAGGGTTTGCAGGTGGAGAAATTCCAAAGTTTCCCGTCAACCTTGCCTTGGTGAAAGGCTATAGTGTCATGGGCGTATTTTGGGGGGCATTTACTCAGCACGACCCCAAAGGTTTCGCTCAAAACATGCAAGAGCTATTAACCTGGTATGTACAAGGAAAAGTGAAAGTGGTGGTGGACGAGGCGGTACCTCTTCACCAAGCTACGCAAGCAATGAAAAAAGTGATGAATCGAGAAGTAAAAGGTAAAATGGTGGTGGTGCCATAAACAGCAGCCCACGTTGTTTCTTCAAATAGAAAGGCTCAATATGCCGGGTAACGGACTAACACGTTACTCGGATGCACTTGTCTGTACGGGAAGCACGGCATGAATAAGGTGTATAGTTTTCGTTTTGTTAGATGACTTTGCTGACGCGTCTATAAAGCGTTTAAGCACCGTTGATGAGGTTTTTCTGTCGCTACGTGCTTTCTTTAACGGTTGCTCGATAGCGTGGGTTTGAACTTGGTTGTTATAATGTGCAGCCGAGGTGTCAGCGAAACTGGCAGTAGAAAATAATGCACTAACGAAAATACTGCAGCTTACTAATGTAGTGGTACTCTTCGTTTTCATCACTTACTCACAATTATCTATGACAGATTCGTTAAAGACATCAGAGGCGATTGCACTCGCCTCTTTTGTCGGCTTTGTTTGTTCTTAAGTATTACAACTAAAGTCTCGTTACAGGGAAAGGTTTTCGCTCATACCTAGGTATGGGAAACAATACCTTTTATGGCTAAAGACTAAGTTACCACGCAGTAACTCCGCCATCTACAGCAATGGTTTGACCGTTCATGTAACTGTTTCCTGGTGACAACAGTAACAGCATAGTATTAACAATTTCTTGTGGGTCAGCCAAGCGTTTCATTGGGCTTCCCATGCCCAATTGCGCTTGGGCTTCAGGCGTATTATAGCCATCTACATTAAGAATATTGGTTGGGCTGTAAAATGGGCAAATGGCGTTCACCCTTACATTTTTTCTTCCATACTCTACGGCGGCGGTGCGGGTGACACCGGCTACCGCGTGTTTGGCTGCGGCATAAGCAGCGCCTTTAGGGGCACCACCTAAACCTGCTAGCGAGCTAACATTCATGATATGGCCTTGCTTTTGGGCTAGCATAACGGGTATCTGGTATTTCATACCAAACATTACACCTTTTACATTAACCGCAAATTGACGATCTATTATGTCTTCTGTCATTTGATGAACAGGCGCAGGTTGATGGGCAATGCCGGCATTGTTAACCGCAATATCTAGGCGACCAAATTGGTTTACCGCTGCGTCTACCAAGGACTGATTTACGCTTTCAAGGGCTATATCGCCGGCAAGGGTAATAGCGTCACATGATGAGGCTAGCGATTGCCGTACTTCCGTTAACGCATGTTCATTGATGTCACTGAGTACAAGTTTTGCGCCTCGTAGAGCTAGACCTTGAGCTAAAAGCCGCCCAAAACCACTGCCTGCACCAGTAATCAACACGACGTGGTCGCTAAAATCGAGTAATGAATCCATTAGTTAATCCTTTTATCATTGTTGTATAAATGCGATGAGGTGGTGGGCAAGTTCCTCACCTTTATCCTCTTGTACAAAGTGTCCGCCACCTTCTATCGTGGTGTGTGTTACGCCTGAACATCCAGCTATTCGTTTCTGCATGATGGTATCACCGCCAGCGGTGACAGGGTCTTGGTCGCTGAATGCCGTCATAAATGGGCGGCAAAACTGCTGTAGGTTTTCCCAGGCTTCACGGTTTGCGTTGGACTCTGGGTTATCCGGTGATGTGGGTACAAGGAGTGGAAATGCCCGTGCGCCTGCTTTGTAGCGTTCAGAAGGAAAGGGGGCATCATAAGCCTTCAATGTTGGTTTATTCAGTAGAGATACCGTGCCTTGTTGAATAATTTCTGAGGTGGGAAATTCAGGCACATCTTGTGAAAAGCGACGCCACTTTATAAATGCGTCCGAGGGAGGCTTATCCCCGGTTGGCAGCCCAGTATTTGACGCCATGACGGCAACAAATTTCTCTGGCATGTCGGCGACTAAGCGCAGGCCTAAAAGCCCACCCCAATCTTGACAAAAAAGGGCCGCTGGCTGATTAACAACTTGTTGAAACCATTCTTTTAGCCAAATTAGATGCCGCGCATAAGTATAGTCTTTTTGATGCACGGGCTTATCGGAGCGACCAAAGCCAATAAGATCGGGAACGAATACGTTAAAACCTGCATCAACCAGTCGCGGCATCATTTTACGGTACAGATACGCCCAGGTAGGTTCACCGTGTAATAGCACAACGGGGAGTCCGTCATCTGGCCCTGCTTGATAATAGGCCATCACGATCTCTCCCCCCATGGTATCGGTGACGTTGATGTATCGCGGCGGGTAAGGGAAATCAGTGATAAACGAAAAAGCCTCTTCGGGGGTTTTGAGTACTTGCATCTTTATCTCCTTCCAGGTGATGGCATGTCATGTCTTTGTGTAACATTTATGTTGTTTTCTTGCTTTATTTTTTAACAAAAACACTCCCTTTCACTGCTGTCAAATTTTCTGTATCTACCTTATATCGGGCTTTATAGCGCTACCACAGAGCGAAAGAGGCTTGAGTTGAGGTATTAAAAATTATGATGAATGTCTATAACACCAATAAACTTGGATGATTGACATCACTGCAATAACATTCCATTAACGTGAAAAATAGGAAATGGTTATGACGCAAGCAGAAAATAATGCAGTTATGTACGAGGTTAAGGATGGGGTTGCTAAGCTAGTAATGCAAAGCGCGCCTGTAAACGCGTTGTCTCGTGCACTTCGAATGGGGTTGATTGATGGCGTCACCAATGCATTGCAGGATGACAGCGTTTCTACGATTGTCATAACGTCTTCGCTACCTATATTTTCTGGTGGCGCGGATATTAGCGAATTTTCAGGTGGCGATTTGTCGCCTATGCTACCTGAAGTGCTAGACAAAATTGAACATGCTAGCAAGCCTGTAGTGGCAGTGTTACCAGGGCCCGCATTCGGTGGGGGATTAGAGTTGGCGCTGGCCTGTCATCACCGAATCACTTTCGCATCAAACAAGGTAGGTCTACCGGAAGTCAATTTAGGTATTTTACCCGGAGCCGGCGGAACCCAACGACTTCCCCGTTTAGTTGATGCACAAACAGCCCTTACTATGATTGTTACGGGCAAACCTACGCCAGTCACCAAACTTCCAGGGGTATTTGATAAAATTTCTGAAACGCCAGAGTCGTTACTCGCAGATACACGTGACTACCTTTCTTCTCTTAATGGCAGTAATGCCATTAAGCGTACCTGTGACATTACTTTATCGATGGACGAGAAGACCCAAGCGGTTTTTGATGCGGTTACACAGCAAACTCAAAAGACAACAAAGGGCTTCTATGCGCCGTTAAAATGCATTGAAGCCGTGCGAGGCGCTTATACGTTAGCATTCGAAGATGGCCTTAAGAATGAAAGTAAGTTGTTTTTGGCATGTATGGCCACCCCACAGGCGCGTGCCCAGCAACATTTTTTCTTTGCGGAACGTGCAGCAGGTCACGTGAATGACTTCGATAAAAGCACCCCTGAACGCGCCATTAATCGCGTAGCTATTATCGGAGCAGGCACCATGGGTGGCGGAATTGCAATGAATTTCGCGAATGCAGGTATTCCGGTCACGTTATTAGAATTGAAAGAAGAGGCCCTTGAAAAGGGCCTTGCGTTAATTCGTAAAAATTACGAAAACTCAGCCAAAAAAGGCAAGTTGACCCAAGCACAAGTAGAAGCCCGAATGTCTCTGCTTTCCGGTACCACGGCTTATGAAGATTTAGCGGATGTTGATCTTGTTATAGAAGCCGTGTTCGAAAAAATGGAAGTGAAGAAAGCCGTATTTTCTACCCTTGATAGCGTGTGTAAACCAGGTGCCATTCTCGCCTCAAACACCTCTACACTCGATATTGACGAAATTGCGACGGCCACTTCACGCCCAGAAGACGTTATAGGTTTGCACTTTTTCTCTCCAGCAAATGTCATGAAATTGTTAGAAGTCGTGAAAGCCGAGAAAACAGCGCCTGACGTGATTAAAACCTGCATGAAAATGGCAAAGAAAATTAGGAAGGTGGCCGTGCTTGTGGGCGTCTGCTTTGGCTTTGTAGGTAATCGCATGATTGAACCTTACGGTCGTGAAGCAAATAGGCTTTTGCTTGAAGGTGCCAGCCCAGAGCAAGTTGACCGTGTACTTACCGAGTTTGGTATGCCAATGGGGCCATTCACCATGGGGGATATGGCCGGATTAGATATTGGCTATTACGTTCGACAATCTCGTCAAGAACATATATCTCATGATCCAGCCTACGGCGCGGTAGCCGACCGATTAGTGGAAATGGGGCGCAATGGATTAAAAAGCGGTCGGGGCGCGTATCAATACGAATCAGGCAGTCGAGTGCCGATTCCAGATCCTGAAGTGCTTGACATCGCTAAGAAAGAAGCTCATCGGCTTGGCGTGAAACAACGCTCAGACATCAGCGACGAAGAAATATTAGTCCGGGTAATGTTTACCCTCATTAATGAAGGCGCTTGCATTTTAGAAGAAGGTATAGCTGCAAAATCCAGTGATATCGATGTGATTTACGCATACGGCTATGGCTTCCCTGTTTACCGAGGAGGCCCCATGCAGTATGCCGATGAAGTCGGCTTAAGCACTATTTTAGATAAGCTTGTAACCTATGGAGATCAACTGGGCGACTACGGCGACATGTGGCTACAGCCTAGCGATTTACTCATCTCATTGGCCAAAGACGGTGGCACTTTTAAGCACTACCAAAAGTAAGTCAAATAACAGCTAAAGATAAGGAATTACTATTATGCGCGACGCAGTTATTGTCAGTACCGCAAGAACGCCTATTGGGCGTGCCTATAAAGGGGCATTAAACAACTTACCCGCCCCGTCACTGGGTGGCCATGCTATTGCTAACGCTGTGGCGAAAGCGGGTATTGAGTCAGCAAGTGTTGACGACGTTATTATGGGCGCGGCCTTAACGCAGGGCAGTGGTGGCATGAACATTGGCCGACTGGCCGGGCTAGCAGGAGGGTTGCCCGTGACGGTGGCTGGCATGACCCTAGATCGCCAGTGTAGCTCTGGCATGTATGCCATTGCCACCGCAGCAAACGCTATCCGAACGGGCGATGCTAATGTCATGGTCGCTGGGGGGTTAGATTCTATCTCGTTAGTGCAAAACAAAAACATGAATATGTTTCGTGCGGTAGACCCTGCACTTGTCGCTAAGCACAAAGATATTTACATGCCGATGCTGCAAACGGCCGAGGTGGTGGCCAACCGCTACAACATCAGCCGTGATGTGCAGGATGAATATGGTTACCAAAGTCAAATGCGCACGGCCGCAGCACAAGATGCTGGAAAATTTGACGATGAAATTGTCCCCATTACTGCACAACAGGCGCTATTCAATAAAGAGACAGGTGAAACTTCATTCAAAGAGGTCACACTTTCGAAAGATGAAGGAAATCGTCCTCAAACCACCCTTGAAGGCCTAAATAGCTTAAACCCTGTTATTGAAGGCGGGTGCATTACGGCGGGTAATGCCAGTCAGTTATCCGATGGCGCAAGTGCTACCGTTATGATGGACGAACATTCAGCCGCTCAGGGGAGTGTTCAACCCCTGGGTATTTACCGGGGAATTGCCGTGGCGGGCTGCGAACCGGACGAAATGGGCATAGGACCAGTGTTTGCTATTCCTAAGTTGTTAAAACAGCATGGCTTGACCATGGACGACATTGGTTTATGGGAGCTTAACGAGGCGTTTGCGGTACAGGTGCTGTATTGCCGCGATAAATTGGGTATTCCAGATGAATTATTAAATGTAAACGGCGGTGCCATTTCAGTGGGTCACCCTTATGGCATGAGTGGCGCGCGTATGGTGGGCCATGCCCTCATTGAAGGTAAGCGTCGCGGTGCGAAGTATGTCGTTTGCACTATGTGTATTGGTGGCGGAATGGGCGCTGCTGGTTTATTTGAAGTTCTATAGGTAATTGATATGGAAGGTTATAAAGCTCCACAACGAGATGCCATGTTTGTCACACATGAGCTGTTAGATTATCAACGTCATTATCAGGCGTTAGGTTTTGACGAAGCGTCTGAAGATTTGGTTTCTGCGATATTTGCAGAGGCAGCAAAATTTTCTGAAAACACACTTGCGCCAATCAACCAATCGGGCGATGAAGAAGGGTGTACATGGAATGACGGCAATGTGACAACGCCAAAGGGATTTAAAGAAGCGTACCACACCTATGTAGAGGGTGGCTGGCCAAGTATGGCACACCCTGAAGAGTTCGGTGGGCAGCAATTGCCCTATTCTTTAGCCTCTATTATTGCCGAATGGTTTTCCGGCGCTAATCACTCGTGGGCCATGTATCCAGGCTTAAGCCAAGGCTGTATGGAAACCTTAAAGGCGCATGGAACTGAGCAACAACAAACCATGTTTTTGCCAAAGCTTATTAGCGGCGAATGGACAGGCACAATGTGTTTAACTGAAGCGCATTGTGGGTCAGATCTTGGTATGCTTAAGTGCCGAGCTGAACCTCAGGATGATGGTACTTATAGCTTAACCGGTACCAAAATATTCATCTCGGCCGGTGAACACGATATGTCGGAAAATATTGTTCATATCGTGTTAGCTCGCTTGCCGGGTGCCCCTGAAGGAACCAAAGGTATCTCTTTATTCGTGGTGCCTAAGTTTAACGTTTCTGATGATGGCGAAAAGCAGGATAGAAATGCGGTAACCTGTGGCAGTATCGAACATAAAATGGGAATTAAAGCCAGTGCCACTTGTGTGATTAATTTCGACGGTGCAAAAGGCTATTTGATTGGCCCTCCTAATCGCGGTCTCAATTGCATGTTTACCTTCATGAATACAGCACGTATTGGAACAGGGCTTGAAGGGCTGGCTGCCTCTGAAGCCGCGTTTCAAGGCGCCTTACGCTATGCGAAAGATCGTGTTCAATTTCGTTCGTTAACGGGTCGCAAGAACCCAGACGGTCCAGCCGACGCTATCATTGTGCATCCTGATGTTCGTCGTATGTTACTTACGCAAAAAGCGTTTGCAGAAGGGAACCGAGCTTTAGCGGCCTACTGCATGCAAATGGTTGATGTGACAATGTACAGTGACGACGCTGCGGCAAAACAAGTGGCTGAAGCAAAGCTGGCTTTCTTAACGCCAATAGTTAAGGCGTTCCTCACCGAAACAGCGCAAGAAACAACAAGCTATGGTATGCAGGTGTATGGCGGGCATGGCTTTATTAAAGAGTGGGGCATGGAACAATTAGCGCGAGACACGCGTATTTGTACTATGTACGAAGGTACTACGGGTATTCAAGCTGTAGACCTATTGGGTCGTAAGGTCATGGGCTCGAATGGTGAATTGCTCAATGTGTTCGTTCAAGAAGTGCGTGACTACTGTAACTCTCTTCGTGATAACGCACAATTTAGTGCGTGGACCAATGCACTCAGTTCACACTTAGACGAGTGGCAGCAAATTACCTTAGACATTAGCAAAGCGGCCGCGTCAAACCCTGATGAAATTGGGGCTGCATCGGTTGATTACTTAATGTATTCAGGTTATATCACCGTGGCTTACTTTTGGCTAAGAATGGCAGTGAAAGCTCAAGAGCAACTTGATGCTGGCAGCACGGAAAGTGAATATTATCAAAGTAAAATTTTAACCACGGGCTTTTACTTTGACCGGCTACTAACTCGTACCCGCTCTTTGGTTTCAGCCATGCAGTCAGGCGCAGATAACTTAATGGCTATGCCTGAGAGTATGTTTGCCATTGAATAGCAATAGCATGTAGGTGCGATATAAAAAAAGCCGAGTGAATACTCGGCTTTTTTGTTTTTAAACGCTGCATTTAACCCTTCACAAACCCAGCCCACAAAAGAGTGTGGCTCCTTTCGGAGCCACCAGTACGGCATCTTGCCGTGACCATGTTGAAACGACTATCACATGGTTTGTGAAATTGTTGTTTTAGATACGCTCGTTAAGCTCTGTAGAGATAGGGTTTGATTGTAAACCTTGCTCTGCAATCCACGCTTGTAACGTTTTGCCGTCTGCTTCAGGCGCCTGAAGGTCTTTGCTTGGCATTTTCTTAACAAGTAGTGTGCCTACTTCAACCGCGTTGTTTACTAGTGCAGTGCGAATAAGGCTGTTGCCGTTGCACGAAACACCTGAGTAGTAATCGCGAAGTTTCATTTTGTAGTCAGACTGTACACGACGCATTTTTTTACGAAGTTCGCCTTTGTCATCCGCTTGTACAATTGTACAAATGTTAGCGAGTGCTTCGTTTACATCAGCGTGCGCCGCGTTAGAAATAGTTAGAGATGTAGCTGCAATGATTAGTGAAGTTTTAACAATTTTCAACATGGTTAATTTCCTTCGGTTGTTGTTGTTTGGTTCGGGAATAATTAAAGCGGATCTGTGGTGGTCAGAAAACATGCAGACCAATAACAAGGTATTTAAAATAATACCTTAATCTAAAGTCTACTATGGGGAAACTGCTATAAAATCTCATTAATACAATGAGTTATTGGTTGGTAGTGATTTTTTGGGACGTTGAAATATACTTAGCATAAAGTTTAATAAAAAGGCTTTTTTAAGAAAAAACAGCGAAAAAGTGCTTTAAAAAGAAGAAAAATAATAAAACAACGCTCATTAAAGAAAGTGGGCGAGGTATGGAAGGTGGGCGAATGAAATGACGTTGAAATGAGGGGGGCCTAAGTGCAACCACATTACCGTTTGCACTTAGGCGTTTAACGAAAAGAGAAAGAGCCTAGTTTTCTAATAAGGCAGCCGCTGTGGTTTCGTTGGTAATAAGCGCATTGATTAACTTGGAGCGAAGTGCGCCTAAGATAGCGTCTCGCTTATTCATGCCTGATGCAATACCCACCACTGGCTTACTGTTCGATAACGACAGTTCACTGCTGGTCACCCGCTTATTGATTTTACAATCAACGATGGCACCTTCGCGATTGTATATCCAGCTAATGATTTCTCCCGCAGCACCCACTTCAGACAAATACGCCATTTCTTCATCGTCAATAAAACCATCAACATGTAG
>MDSX01017183.1_pt1 | contig 15897 bp, 11 predicted proteins | sample 811141 | NCBI WGS metagenome assembly MDSX01 (sample SAMN05326642, study PRJNA326480) | marine metagenome | isolation source: seawater | place: Atlantic Ocean: South East | collected 2010 | reverse complement strand
CTCCTCGCTTTGAATCCACATATTGAGCGTATCACCGTTTTGGTTTTGTATCGTGATGGTTGTCGTGCCTGCCATGCAACCGTGGCATGCTTGTCCTATTCTGATGAGGTCTCTTCCATCGTGATGGCGTTGGTCGACGGGATCACTGGATTTGCAGCCGATATCTTCGAAGACTTGTCGACTTTCATCTGGAGGGTTGACTTTCTGATATCCCGTCCACGGGTCTGACATCCAGCTTCCTGTGTGGGTAGCGTTCACGATGATGTCTTCACAGTGGTCATAAATGCCGTTTGAATTGAAATCAACGGGGCTCCCCTCGACATAAATCCCCCATCCCAAATCGCCTTGACCGTCGACGTCTTCAATCTCTAAGCTTGCGGAGGTCATGCCTTCGCTGAGACCCTCACCCAAACCAAGAATGAACAACGGAACGCCTGGCGCAAGCAGAATTATACCGATGACCAAAGCGATCAATGCCGATCTCCGACTTGATTCTAGAACGGCCGGGTCAACAGGCTTGACCGGTTTCACAACGAAGTCTTTCCGTGCGTGAAGCGTATGTCCTCCGTCAGAGAACACCCGTATGCTCCAAAGGCCTGTTGCTTGCTTTGGGAGTGATGCATTGTTGGTATCGATGTTGCGAAGCCATTTCCATCGATTGTTTTGCGCTCCGTGGTCTTGGTCGCTCACGTGTGGAGGGTAGATGCCGACCCAAGCATCGTTGTGGTTTGGGGGATTGTTGAGTTTGAAACGAACGGGCTTACCGCTTACAGCCTCTAACATTTCAATGGGTTCTTGCTGTTTGACGGGAGTGTGCTCTTGGATTCGAGTTGCAGCGTCGGTTGAGTGGGTTTCATGCGTCGATTGAATAAAGAAATCTTTTCGTTCGACCATCGTGAATCCGCCATCGGAAAAGACACGTATGTCGCAATGGCCTTCATCCCACTTCCCGATTGTTAACGACACGTTGTTCACGTCGATGTCTCTGATGTATTTCCACCGTTGGTTCTGCGCCCCATGATTTTGATCGCTCACGCCTTTTGGATAAATGCCGACCCAAGCTTCGTTGTGGCTTGGCGGATTGTTGAGTTTGAAACGAACGGGCTTACCGGACACGGCTTCCAGCACCTGAATTGATTCATCTGAAGCAGACGTGGAGAAACGACTAGCGTTGATGTGACTTTGAATTTGAGAGTCGTCGGATACTTGGCCTGTACCACCTTGTTGTATGAACTGGATATCTTCCCAGCCGCCTTTTGGCGCATGGTCACGGTTCCATTGTGCTGTGCCATCGAGCTGGGCACTCAGGTACTTACCGTGACAAGACATCAAACAGACGATATTGTTGCCACGGTTTTCGACCGTGAACTCCTCCCATCCAGTTGGTGGTGCCGCTTGGCGATTGATTTGCACCGTCCCATCAGGTTGTGCTGAAACGTACATACCGTGCGTACTTCTGAGTGTGATTTTACCATCTTCCCGTCTCTCGAGATGGAAATATTCCCAATCACTTGCAATGCCGCGATTCCACTCTGCTCGTCCGTCAGGCTGTGCACTCAGAAACTTGCCATGGACGCTCCTGAGTGCTATTTTTCCTTCATGCATGTGTTTCGGCGAAGATATTTCTGGGGGTTTCGTCCATATTGCCTGGCCGATGCTCGTAGAATCATCATCCTCTAAGGCGATCAGTTTTTCTTGAATTTGTGTTGGAATGTAGGAGTCGTAACGATTCCATGGTCGATACTGGTCGGATTCAGTTGGCATCCTGAGACGACTTCTTTCATCTCCGTTTGTGCCAAAAAAAGCCATACCATTGTATTTTCCTGACCTGTATGCATAGAGTCCTTTTGTACCCCATGGCCCTGCAAATGGATGCCCCCCTCCGCCAATCTTGAGGCCTAAAGCACGAGCAAATTCCTCGGCTTTGGCGGGGTCGTGGATGTGCTGCAGGTCCCCCGCCATGATTTTCCCACGCTTCATCGGATTAACCAAATCTTCGGTTTGATTTTCGTCAACCCTTTGACAACATCTCTGAAACAGCGATTTATATCTTTGACGTTGATTTCTTAACAAGGAGGTGAAACACTATGGATTGGAAAAAACTAGGTTTTGGAGCAAGTCTTGTCTCGATTCTCGGAAGCATCGCAATTTACTTTGCGCATGATGAGAACTTGGGAATCTTTGTCGGCCTTTGGGCATCAGCATTGATTCTCCTAAGCGACCGCATGGCTGAAATTCAAGCAGGAGAGTGAAACAGTACACGCTAGGATTCGATACACCGAATCTTAGTACCCAAAAACGGGCGTTCAGTAACGAACTTTTTGTCGAGTAATCGATCTCCAGATACGTTGTAGGGGATCGTAATATCGATCGACAACACGTTCTTTCAGTTGGATGATGGCATCATCCGTGATTTGAATTCCAGCAGGACAAACTTCCGTACAGCATCGTGTAATGTTGCAGTATTCAATTCCAAACTCCTTCTTGATCTCTGGGACACGATCTTCAGTATCGAGAGGATGCATTTCGTATTGTGCAAGTCGTACAAGATTTCGAGGTCCAGCGAACTCATCGAACATTTGGTGATCCCGAAGGACGTGACATGTGTTGACACACAAGAAGCACTCGATGCATTCACGGAAGTGTTGAACTCGATCTGCTTCCATTTGGTTGAACTCCCAATCCATTGATTCGGGTCCATCAATTGGTGCAATGCGTTGTGCAACATCATAGTTCCAAGAAACATCCGTAACCAAGTCTTTGATGTGCGGGAAAGTCTTCATCGGTCGAATTTCAATCGGCTTGCCCTCGGGCGTCTCTGCAACAACATCACTCATTCGAGTCATGCACATCAAACGTGGTCGTCCATTGATTTCTGCGGAACACGAACCACATTTTCCTGCTTTGCAGTTCCAACGAACGGCCATGTCAGGTTCTTGTTCATGCTGGATACGGTGCATGCAATCGAGTACGACCATGCCCTCGTCGAGCGTAATTTCGTACTCCGTTAGAGCGGTCTCCCCGTCTTCTCCACGAGCGAGCTTGAACGCTTGCTTTTTTCCTTTGAGGGACATCAGTCGTCACCTCCTTGTTCTTTGGCACGCTCCGCAATCATGGCTTTGACTTCCTTGATTGCAGCTTGAAGATCATCGCGCATCTCTTCGACTGGTTCTTGTCGAATTTTGATTTCACCATTTTCCATCCAGATGATGTTGATCGTCTTGCCCCAGTATTCATCTTCAGGTGTTGGCATATCATCGCGAGTGTGCCCACCACGACTCTCCTCACGAGTAAGTGCAGCGAGTGCGCATGCATGGGAAACGTCTGCCATGTTGATCAAATCAAGCGCCTGATGCCAACCAGAGTTGTAACGTCGACTTGTACCTGGGAAGGACTCCATTGCTCGTTCTTTGAATGCAGTGAGGTCAACCAACGCCTCCTCAAGTTCATGCTTGGTTCGAATGATTCCAACCTTAAGTTGCATCATTTCACGCATCTCATCGTAAATCATGCCCGGATTCTCTCCACCTTCTCGAGCAAATGGTGCAATCATATCCTCGATGGCTTTGCTGACTTGTGAACCATCGATACTTGGTTGGGCCAAGTTATTGGCTCGCTTTGCAGCATATTCTCCTGCGCGCTTTCCAAAGGTGATAAGATCAGACAGCGAATTCCCGCCAAGACGGTTCGCACCATGCAGCCCAGAAGAGGCTTCACCGCATGCGTAGAGGCCTGGGACTGTGGTTTCCTGTGACTCTGCATCGACACGAATACCACCCATGATGTAGTGCGCAGTTGGGCCGACTTCCATGGCGTCCTTTGTAATGTCAACTCCAGCCAATTCCATGAATTGGTGATACATGGATGGAAGCTTCTTCTTGATCGCTTCTTCACCACGATGTGAAATGTCGAGGAAGGCGCCACCGTGGGGCGAACCACGGCCTGCTTCAACCTCAGCCTTGATGGCCTTTGCGACAACGTCACGTGTCAAGAGTTCAGGAGGTCGACGAACCGTTGCAAGTTTGCCACTAACAACTTCCTCAACCCATTGGTCGGCTTCTTCAATTGTTTCAGCATGGTCACCTTGGAACATTTCCGGAACGTAGTTGAACATGAATCGGTCATCTTCGCTGTTCGTTAACCGACCGCCTTCACCACGAACACCCTCTGTTACGAGAATCCCACGAACCGAAGGAGGCCAAACCATCCCTGTTGGATGGAACTGGACAAATTCCATATCGCGAAGTTCAGCACCTGCCCACAGTGCAAGTGCATGACCGTCTCCCGTGTATTCCCACGAGCCAGAGCAAACACTCCAACAGCGGGTGCTTCCTCCTGTTGCGAGAACAACAGACTTTGCTGAAAAGGCATGGAAGTCTCCGTCAACACGGGTGTAAGCGACACATCCTGTGACTCGGTCCCCTTCTTTCAAGAGATGGCGAACTGTGTATTCCATGAAGATGTCAATGCCTTCATGGATGCCTCGTTCTTGGAGCGTACGGATGATCTCGAGCCCAGTAGCGTCACCAACGTGCGCAAGACGTGGGAAGGTGTGTCCACCGAAGTTGCGTTGATTGATCAACTGTTTTCGTGTTCGATCAAAGACTGCGCCCCATTGTTCGAGTTCACGAACTCGATCGGGTGCCTCTTTTGCATGGAATTCAGCCATTCTCCAGTCCGCAAGCCACTTGCTTCCTTTCATGGTGTCGTGGAAGTGAACCTTCCAATTGTCTCGAGGGTCTGCATTCTGCAAAGCAGCAGCACAACCACCCTCTGCCATAACCGTGTGTGCCTTGCCGAGGAGCGATTTCGTAATGATGGCTGTTTTAGCACCGCATCGCGCAGCTTCGATCGCAGCACGAAGTCCAGCTCCACCAGCTCCAATGACGATAACGTCGTATTCGTGTCTGGTGTAGGGTTCACTCATTTCTTCACCCCACCAAAACGAAGGCCATGTCACTGATGTGCCCTTCTGCAACCGCGATGGTCCAAAGATCACCAAGGAAAACGAAGCCAAGACTTGCCCAGAACCAGAATCCGTGAGATCGGTTGAACAAACTAATCCGCTTGAATATGCGACCTCGGAAAGCAGAGATCCCACTTACCCACCGGTCAAGGCTGCCACCTGCAAGGTGACGAAGAGCGTGACATGATGTTACGTACATGGTCAAGAGGAACGCCTCCGTTGCCATGATGAAGGTTCCCAGAGAGAATCCCCAGCCCGCATCAAAGTGCAACGTGTGCGTAACGTCCCACCACTTGATAATAATGATAATCATCGCGGCATAGAGGAAATAACGGTGGAGATTGTTGAAGATGAACAAACGCTTCTCACCGCCGTAACCGATTCGTTTGTTGATTTCTGGCTCATCAACCCAACACCCTGTCGGTGATTGGAAAAAGGTTCGATAGTAGACTCGACGCATATAATAGCAGGTTCCTCGGAAACCAAACGGAATCCACAAGACAAGAATAGCCGCATTGACCCAACTCGGATGTTCCCATTCGTTCAGACCGAATAAACTCCATTCGAGGATGTTTGGTGAAAAGATTGGTGACACGACAGTCGACCCTTCAAGGTTGTAGTAGATGCTCTCCGGGAAAAGGATGAGGCGCCACGCAGTGTAGACGAGCGCAGCGGTGAGTGCGAGCCCCATCCAGAACGGTTGTGCCCACCAATTGTCGATGCGGTCGGTCCGCCCGAGCCCGTTAATGACGGGGAGTTTGATGCCTTCACCCATAGGATCACTACCTCCTCGTGTAGGGGAGATAGTTGACCCAGTATGTTAGGGTCTTTGAGGTTGGCCCTTCGCTCGTGTGCAGCGTTTGAAAGAAAACAAATCACAATTTGAACGATTAGACCAATTCATCCCAACGAACTTCTGCTTCAACCATTTCGATTTCATCGACGTCCATTTGTGCGAGTTGCAATTTTCCAGAAAGCTCATCGTTGACAGCATGCCAGTATGAATAGGCTTCAATGACCCAAATTCCTGACTCTCTTGTCCCATTCCCGCTCCCTTTGACGCCACCGAATGGGAGATGCGCCTCTGCACCCGTTGTTGAATTGTTGATGCCCGTCATTCCTGCCTTGATTCCGGTTTTGAACCGGTATGCTTCCAACCTGTCGTTGGTGTAGATTGCGGAGGAGAGGCCGTATGGGCTAGCATTGGCCAAGTGAAGGGCATGATCGAAATCATCAGCCTTGACCAGTGTGATTGCAGGGCCAAACAGCTCTTCGTGGAAACATCGCATGTCTTCGGTCACGTCCACAAACACGTGGGGCCACATGAAGACACCATCCTCAGGTGTACCAAGGAAGCCCGAGGGCTTGTTGTCCGATGTGATTCGGCCTTCTCCATAGAGTTTGGTTGCTCCATCCTCGTCGCAAATCTTGATCACTTCGAGGAAGTCATCAGCGTACTTTTCTGAAAGCATTGACCCGTAAAGAACACCATCGTGCTCGAGTGAATCACCAACTTTCGTCGAGTGAACTTTCTCCATCAACTTTGCAACGAATTCGTCGTAGATGTCCTTGTGGATGATGAGATTTCCAAGGGAAGTACAGCGTTGTCCCGCAGTCCCGAAACCTGCCCAGTACGCTCCTTCAACTGCATTTTCAAGATTTGCAGATGGCATGATGACAAGCGGGTTCTTTCCACCGAGTTCAAGCGAGCACGAGACCAAGTTTCGTCCACAGACTTCTCCGATCATCTTTCCAACAGCAGTTGAGCCAGTAAACGAGATTTTGTTCACACGCCCTTCATCAACAGCATTGATGAGGTGCTGACCTGCACCACTGCCCTTACCATGCACGAGGTTGATGACACCATCAGGTAGGCCTGATTGATGCATGATTCGAGCAAGAGCAAAGGAAAGGAGAGGTGAGTCCTGGGGAGACTTCCAAACGCATGTGTTGCCGCACATAATCGCTGGGATCATTTTCCAGAATGGAACTGCGGACGGGAAATTGCAGGCATTGATGATACCACAAACACCGAGTGGTCTTCGATAGGTGAACAATTCCTTGTCAGGAAGTTCTGAGTTTACAGTTTGTCCGTAAAGACGTCGACCTTCGGATTGGAAGAAGAGACATGTGTCGATTGCTTCTTGAATTTCACCACCACATTCCTTCAAAGTTTTCCCGATTTCCCGGGCCTGAAGGCGAACGAGGTCTTCCTTATGTTCCATCAAGAGACGACCCATGTTTCCAATGATTTGGCCACGCGTTGGAGCAGGTGTAGCTGACCATGCTGGAAATGCATCATGAGCAGCATCAAGAGCAGCATCAATATCCGCTTTGGTTGACAATGGAAATGATCCAAGAACATCGCTCAACAATGCTGGATTTTTTGATTCAAATGTTGCGCCGTCACTCGATTCTATCAATTGACCGTTGATGATGTTGAACCCTTTTACGCTCGGGCGATTTTTTGGATTGTTGGCTTCGAGGAACGTCAAACCTGCTTCAAGTACGTGTACCATAATTCAATCGAGTTGGATGCCCTCCATGAAGGCTACGTTCCAAACGCATCAAATTCTGACGGGATTTTCATAACTCATGGTTTTAGTACTCTCGGGACTTGGACTTGGTATGTCGGGCGAAGATAACGAAGTCTCCTTACGTGTAGCAAAAGCCATTCCATCCGATGTAGGTCATGGTCGAGCCAGAATTTCTGGCGAACATGGACTTGACCTCAAACCCGGTGATATTGTTGAAATCAAAGGTGAGAAACGCTCAACGGCAGCCATCTATTGGCGTAGCCGCCCAGAAGACTCGAAGATGGATATCGTTCGTATTGATGGAATCATCCGAAAAAACGCAGGCGTAAGTCTCGGAGACCGAGTCACCATCTCAAAGGCTGAAGCCAAAGAGTGCACGAAACTAACACTGTCACCAGTTATGGCCAACAAGCAGAAGGTCAAATTTGGTCCGGGCATTGAAGGATTCGCACGTCGCGGTCTGTCAAAGCGACCGGTTATGGCCGGTGATCGAATTTTCATCCCTGGCATGACGCTGTTTGCCGAAGCATTGCCGTTTGCAGTTGTTCAGACCACGCCAAAAGGCATCGTCAAAGTCACCAGCGATACGGACATTGTCATCAAAGACGAAGCCATTGATGACGAAGATGTTGGTCAGTCCGAAGGAATCACCTACGAGGATGTCGGAGGAATCGGACAGCAACTCCAGAAGGTTCGAGAAATGATCGAACTTCCTCTCAAGCATCCTGAATTGTTCAGGCGACTTGGAATCGACCCTCCAAAAGGTGTCCTGCTTCACGGGCCTCCTGGTACCGGAAAAACCATGATTGCCAAGGCGGTTGCAACCGAAGTAAACGCTCACTTCAAATCCATCAATGGGCCCGAAATCATCTCGAAGTATTACGGTGAATCCGAAAAGCAACTGAGAGAAATCTTCGACGAAGCGAGTGAAAAATCACCGGCTATTATCTTCATCGATGAGATCGATTCCATCTGTCCAAAGCGAGAAGATGTCAGTGGCGAGGTTGAGCGACGCGTCGTTGCCCAGATGCTCACACTCTTGGACGGAATGCAAGGCCGAGACAATGTCGTCGTCATTGGTGCTACCAACCGCCGAGATGCGTTGGACCCAGCGCTTCGTCGAGGCGGCCGATTCGATCGTGAGATTGAGATTGGCGTTCCTGACAGAGACGGGCGAAAAGAAATCATGGAAGTTCACACACGACAGATGCCGATTGCTGATGACTTCGAAGTCAATTGGGTTCTTGACAACACCTACGGGTTTGTCGGTGCAGACCTTGCCGCACTCGTCCGTGAAGCGGCCATGAAGGCCCTCCGACGATACCTGCCTGAAATCGACCTTGACGAGGAAACCATTCCTCCAGAAGTTTTGGAGAAGATGGAAGTACGAATGAACGATTTCCGAGATGCAATCAAGGACATTGAACCATCTGCCCTTCGAGAAATCTATGTTGAGGTGCCAGAGATTGCATGGGATGAAGTCGGCGGTCTCAACGAGGTCAAGGATCGACTGAAAGAATCCGTCGAGTGGCCACTCACCAAGCCGGAGGTGTTCGAACATTTCAACATCAAACCGCCTCGAGGCATCGTTCTTTTCGGTGCACCAGGTACGGGGAAAACCTTGCTCGCAAAGGCAATTGCGAACGAAGCTCAAGCCAATTTCATTTCGATAAAGGGTCCAGAGATGATTTCAAAATGGGTTGGTGAATCGGAACGTGGAATCCGTGAAATCTTCAAGAAAGCCAAGCAGTCTTCACCTTCGATCATCTTCCTCGACGAGTTTGAATCCATTGCCAGCATGCGAAGCTCTTCGAACGGTGAAGGAAGCGATGTCGGTAATCGAGTCGTCAATCAACTCCTCGCCAGCATGGATGGTGTTGAATCCTTGGATGGTGTCATTGTTGTTGCCGCAACCAACCGTCCTGAGATGATCGACCCAGCCCTCCTTCGAAGCGGCCGATTTGAGCGTGTTTTGCACGTCCCACCGCCTGATGCGCCTGCACGAGAAGCGATTTTTGAAATTCATTCGAACGGTATGCCGCTATCGAAATTCTCCATCAAAGACCTTCTGTCAGGCATGGATGGATTCACCGGTGCTGACATTGAAGCGGTCTGCAGAGAAGCTGCACTTATCGCTATGCGTGAAAACAAGAAGAAGGTTGCAAAGAAACACTTTGACGAAGCCATCACACGTGTGCGTCCAACCGTGACTCCTGAGATGCTCGAGTATTATCAAAAGATGGAGACTCGGCTGACGTCAGGACTCTCGAACATCAAGCGCTCACGCGATTATGGTTTCGGCATGGAAACCATGTGAGTACGGAAACCGTCAAGTCCTTCCGTCGTTGACGAATCTGCAAGGCGAGTCGTATGTCATCCAGTTTCGGACAAGAAATGCTCGGGCGTCTGGTCCAAGACAAGAAAGGAAAGGAGCTGGGCAAACTTTCCGATCTGGTGGTTGATGTATCGAACGGAGAAATATCCGAACTTCTTGTTAAATGCTCAGCCCATATTGATGTGAGTCGTCTCCCATTCCCTGCGAACGACGGCGTGGTGTCAATTCCATCGACTGAAGTCTCTTCCTTTGGCCATGTAATTATGCTCAAAATCTGATGAGCATTTTTGCAACAGATTTGGACAACCTTCTAAACCGATGTTAAACCGTGTCTGTATGAACGGTGTACTAGGTAGGTGAGGAAATGGCGGCCGAACGGAACAGAAATTTCAAGCGAATTGGACTCCAATTGGCATTCTGGACTGTTCTTGGTATTCTTCTTCTCACCATCCTTCAGAATTTCATCAACATCAGTCAGACCAATCAATTGTCAGCCTACGATGACGATTGGGATGACATGTCTGCGTTCCGAGAAGACATCAATGCGATGGGCGTTGAGACCAAATCGTTGGTGAGCAGTCCTTTGCTTCTTGCGGACATTGAAGATCCTCGAAACACAACGTTTGTCGTTGCTGGTGTTGAACGAGATACACTCTCATTTCCCCAGTTTGATGAGGATGGGTTCATCACCATCGCAACTGAAGATGGATATTCTCCTTCCGAAGTCGATGCAATTGTAGAGTTTGTTGATAACGGTGGCACCGTAATCGTTCTCGAAGATTTCGGCTATGCTGGAAGCATCGGTGAGGCCTATGGAGTTCGTTACACTGGCTACCAATTGTACGATTCAAATTATGTTGCAGAACTCGATAAGAACTACGTTTGGATGTGCATGCAATCAAGTCCATGTGGAATGAACGGGACTGTACTCGATACCTCAACGATCGACGAACACGAACGTTGGTCTTCAACACTGGGAGCTCACCCCTGCTCGAACCTTGACGGTCAATCCATGACCAAAGAGGAAGCGGGTGTTTGTTCTCACCATTGGGTGAAGAGCGCTGGACAACTTGGACGTATCGAATACAACGCTACCTACACAATGCTGCTGAACAACGTTACTGGGCTCGAAATTGTGCCAGGGGTTCGCGGGGCTCTCAAAGACGTGAACGTCAGATCTGTGACGAGCAATCAAGCGAGTGTCGATGTCAATGGAGATGGATATCTTTGGGTCAGCAACGAACAGACAAGCGAAACCCCTGATCTATGGGGTCAGTTCAATCTCTCAATCGAAGCATGCGCTTCAGTGAATTGTGATCCCGATGAAGGTGGTCGAGTGTTTTTCATCTCTGATGGAAGCGCACTCATCAACGCAATTTACGATTATGAACGGTTCAATGACGGTGAATATGGGTTCACAGACAAGTACATCCCGGCGAACGACAACCGCAAATGGGCACTCGATGTCATTGCTGAATCGTTGATGAGTACAAAGCAAGGCGAGGAAGGGCAAGCAGCAGAAAACGCGATGGTCATTTTCGATGAAAGTCGTCATCCACAAAACTCCCTTCTTGCTGATTCATACAACAACGTGTACTTCCTGTTGGTGTACTTCACAGGTGAAGGGCTTGCTATGCTTGCTCTGTTTGTGGTTCTGTTCATCACGTTTGAGGCCGTTCTTCTCAAGAAGAGGGACCCAGAGCCATGGCGTCACGTATTCAGCATCATCTACTATGGCTTTGGCGACGCAAATCGGTACACCTATTATGCCAAAACTGAGAAAATACGGCAGGTATTCTTATCGAAGGTTCGCAATCAAAATGGCCTCACAGTCGAAGAATTCCATGCCATGTCTGCGAAAGAACTTGTTGGATTGATTCAAGATCCTGTACTGGCTAAGTTCGCCATCGAACCAGGAAAATATTCCTTGGAACAATCGGTTGCTCTTGTGAAACGAATCAAAGCTTGGGGGCGAAGGTGAGTAAGATGTGGACACGCAAAGCATCCTTTACGTTCACAGGCGGCATTGCTCTAATTCTCATTGGAATGATGATCACCAACAATCAAATGATGATTCTTGGTTTGACTCTCATCACCTTCATCGTGGTCAATTCATGGGTTTCGGGGCACGGCGACATTGAAGTTCAACGTACCCTCTCGGCGGATAATTTGTACAAAGGTGACGATCTGTACGTTGAATTGCTTGTCACCAACCGATCAAATCGTCGAACACAACTCCTCGATGTGTACGATAACATACCACACGAGATGAAACTGCGAAGTGGTTTGAATCAAATGCGCCTCAACCTTCGTCCTGGAGAAAGTGCACGTATTCGATACGTTCTGCGCTGCCCACTCCGTGGCCATTACTCGATTGGCCCCGTTTCACTACGAACCAGAAACACGTTCAATCTCGGTGTTGAAGATATGTATGTTGATCACCATTCGGATATTGTCATCTTTCCACAAATCAAAGAGGTTGAAGAAGCGTTCTTGCGCTCCCGTACGCCAAAGATGTACACTGGGGCAACAACACTGCGCACTCCGGGTCAAGGTTCAGAATTTTATTCTCTTCGAGAGTATGTCCCCGGTGACCCATTCAAGAACATTAACTGGAAAGCATTCGCACGGACTGGGGACCTGATGGTTAACGAAAAGTGCCGTGATGCCGTGACTGATTTGTACATCCTGCTCGATTCACGAGACGTTGCTCGGATTGGAACCGTTCTCAAGAATCCACTTGAAATGGGAACCGTAAGTGCAGCAAGTCTTGCTGCATTTTTCCTCAAGCGGAGAGACAGTGTGGCATTGGGAATCTATGGAGATGGTCTTGCCTATCTTCCACCGGATACAGGTGACAAGCAGTACTTCAAGATTCTAAGTTCTCTTGCCGGCGTGAAACCAGAGGGTAGCATGCCATTACAAGCTGTGACAAACTCCCTGAGTGGACGTTTCAGTCGCGGTAGTCCTGTGTTTGTTATCTCCTCATGTGAAGGGGATGGAACCGTTCCTGCAGCGGTTCGAGATCTTGTTGGACGTGGACATGAAGTAACCGTTCTTTCTCCATCGAGCATCGACTTTGAGCGACTTGTCTCACGAATTCCGCGTATGTCCTATGAAGTTCTGAAGCTGGAGCGCCAGAACCGATTGACGACACTTGCTGGCTCAGGCGCTCAAGTAATCGATTGGATGCCAGACATGGATTTGTCTCAGGCAATCATGCAGGTGAGGGGGTATTAGATGGCAGGTGAAGTTGACCCACAAAGCGATGTTTCCCTGATGGGAGGCCGTGCAAGGACGCTTCATCTCAAGACCTTGCGCAAGCAATGGCAGATTATTACGCTCCAAGTCGTATCGACGATTGCTCTGGTTTGGATGTACCTCGAAGTGGTTTCCACATACGTTGTCAACAGCATTGACCACACGATGCTGTTTGATGAATTGGAAAGAGGTGTGGGGGACATCCCAATTGGTGACTGGTTGATTGGTTCTGGACGGACCGGCCTTGCTCGATTTTACGTTCCAATCGTTCTCGGTCTAGGCCTTGGAGGTTCGATGGCACTCATCGCCTTCCAATCACCTCGTGTACAACAACGAATCAAACTCGGATTTATCATCACGCTGATGGTACTCCTTGTAGGGCGTCTCGCACTTAATTGGATTCCTTCAATGCTCTTCTCCTGGGATCTTCGAGCACCTTCTGAAAGTGAATTGAAGACCTTGGAATGGCCTCTGCTTATGATTCTCTCATTGATTATTCTCTTCATTTATCTGCTTCCAGTGGTTATGGGTACGCGTGGAATTTGGGGTCTATCGCGCCGATCCATTGGATGGGCAATTGGATTCACACTCCTCTTTTTGGGAATCCATGCAATCTTGACGTTCCCTCTCATCAAATCACAACTTGGGGATTGGGGTTCAAACCTGATCTCATTGGAATCTCAGTCCAGCGATCCAACGGTTGGACTGTTTGGATTTTATCTGGTGACTCCTGAACAGTTCTCACTCATTCTCATCGCAGTTCTCATCATGGTGTTCCAAGAGTCTGGGTTCGGCGTCATCCGCTATCTCGAGTATGCCTATCGTCTCCCTGAATCGTGCAAGAGAGACCCGGAATACGTCCGTCAAATGGACAATGTTCTCAACGGTCATTTGCGCCATACCGCTGGCTTCCTTACGGTGACCGGTATGGTCACTGTCGTCGCTTTAGGATTCCATAGTGTCCTTCTCGAAGTGATGGAGACTTCAACAGGAAGTCAATGGGCTGCACAAGTCTCGGAATCAATCGAGTTATCCTTGACCTATGGGTTGGTTATCTCTGCTCTTCTCTTCTTGAGTTTGGTCGCACTTCTGCGATTCTTTGTACCGTGGCAGAGAGTTTGGGGGCTCATTGAGTCGATGATGAACAAAACTCCTGAACCGGTGAAGGAAAAGGAATTCTAATCAAGTTCTTCTTCGCATTGACTGGATGAATCGTCCGACAAACTCGTTGAGAATCAGCATACTCAAGACCAACCCGATGGTGGTCAGCCATTGATACAACATGGTGTCGATTGAAGACCACGCATACTGATTAAGAAGGACAAAACCGACGATGGAAGCAAGAAAAATGAGTTTTTCAAGCACCATTGGGTAGGAGGATCCTTTTGATTCATTGCGTAATAGAAGCGTGTCGGTCATCTGCTCACCTCAGAAATCCAGTTCGGAGAGTTGATCGTGCAAGGCATCCAAACGAGGGTCGCGCTTCACTTCCTCAACTTCAGGCGTTCGTAGTTGACGTTCTGCATCGAGGCGAGCCAATTCCGCTTCAAGATCTGCACGATCTTCCTGCATTGGAACGGTCCTGACCTCATCGATGGTGGCTTCGGATACTTCAGCATCGTCTGGTGCAGGCATCTCTTCCCACTCATCCGAGAGTTCAACAACCACCGGCTCGGAATCAAGTGAAACAGTCTCTTCAACAACCAACGTTGGCTGAATGTTTTCCATCATATCATCCATCACTGGTGTTCGCTGCCCAACGGGAATCGCCGAACGTTCGAACGGCAAATATCCGTCCCGTTGGAAGTCCCACATAGCTCCACGCGGTACACCTTTGGTTAATCCAGAAGCATCGATTTGCGTTAACAGTTCTTCCAAAACCTGTGCTGTTTGTTCCAAGGCGATCGCTTCACCAGCATCACGTTGGTCTGCCTCGAGATAGATGTCATCGAGAGCAACTCGAATCAAACGGCGTGTTTCAACAGCGACGCTTGGCAATGCTTCGGGACGCATACAATTCATTCGCAATGCCTCAATTTCTTCACCAGGAGCGCCCAGGTTTCCGAGTTGGTCGAGAACATTTCGCATACGACGTAGCATGGTAATCGACCGGTCGTAGTCTTCGAGGATTCCTTCCAAGTCGATGATCAGATGTCCAACGGTTTCTCCAAGTTGGTTTTCCAGACGTTGCTGTACAGACCAGCGGGCTAATCCTCGCACAGCACCTGCAGTTTGCGGCACCTGGCGCTCAAGTAGCGTCATGACTTCACTGCTCAGAAGATGTCGCGGCGTTGCAGCAATGTGATCAACCGTCGATTGAACCACCTGTAATGCCCGTTCAACAGCACGATCAAGGAGCACTACAGAGTAGCCGAGCGTACGTGCATGTTCAAGCCGTTCCAAAACAGGGCCAAGGCCGCGGAAGGTTGCATCATCGTTCAACAAAGCTTGTGCGAGTGGTTCCTCGGAGAGGCGTGCACGGAGTCGTTCAGCTTCTGCGATATCAGATACTGCTTCTTCGTGGGCTTCTGTAAGTGCTTCAGCACGCGCAATCAGGCCAGAGAGTTCAGTTTCCGCATTACCTCGACGTGCTCCAAGATTACCGAGTTCGGTAAGCAATTCTTTCCGCTCGCCCATGAGTTCACGCATCTCGGAATGAAGTTGCATTCGTCGAGCTTCATCTTCAGCAAGGCGTTGACGCTCTTCTTCAGCGCGTTGTCGACTTGCGAGTGTTTCTGCCTCAATTTGATCCAAACGAGCCTGAGCAGATCGAATCTTCTCCTCGGAAGCATTGCTCT
>MDSX01005444.1_pt1 | contig 15905 bp, 8 predicted proteins | sample 811141 | NCBI WGS metagenome assembly MDSX01 (sample SAMN05326642, study PRJNA326480) | marine metagenome | isolation source: seawater | place: Atlantic Ocean: South East | collected 2010 | reverse complement strand
CTGTGGCGATTGTGTCGGGAGTTACGAAAGCTATAGCAAATCCTATTCGCCGGTCGTTAGAGAAATTTGGTTCAGAACCATGGATCACTCCGTAGTGATGAACCGACATTTCACCAGGTCTTAGAATTAAATCTGCTGCAAGTCGTTCGTCTACGTTTTCTGAGATTTTCTCTTTTCGAAAAAGGATATTATTTTTGTCGCTTGGGTCATCTATATGCTTAAATTGCTTTTTATGGGATCCTTTTATAACGCGCATACAACCGTTACTTGCATTACTATGGGTAAAAGCAACCCAGGCGCGGACTTGTTTCCCTCCTTTGAAATCTGCATAGATACTATCTTGGTGCCATGGAACATAGGCCTGATCATTAGAATTTTTAATGAAGAATGCCGAAGAGTAAATTAGAAGATCCGGGCCGATTAAATCTTCTATTATGTCAAGGAGGTTTGGGTCGTGACAGATATTATCTAGCCAGGTAAACAGAAGATGTGGCTTAAATCGAGCGAGCGTGGCAAGTGTCTCTTCTTTTGGTTCGTTTTTAACACTCGCTTCGAAAGCCTCTAAGGCAGTTCTGAAGGCTTCTGCTTCTTGCTTTGAAAAAACTGAGATTGGTGCAACATAACCGTCGCGTTCTAACATTAAGATTTGTTGGGATTTTAATACTTTTGGCATAACAGCCTCGTATTTTAAAAAAAAAATTTGTAAAAAATAGAATTTATTTTATCGTAAGAGCAAAAAAATCGGATGATTGCTAATTGTCCTGCCCCTCTAAATATAACCCCATTTCTTGACCAATTCCCACTATTTCCTTTGAACTTTTGCCTAAAATATTTAATGCAGAAACGCGGTTAATATTAGACTCAGCAATCTCAGTGCTTTGTGACAGAAAGTTATTGAATACTTCCATACCGTCTTGTGTAATTTGCCGTTTAACGTGGGAAAAAACGTCGGAATTTTGGTCAATTCCATTCATTAAGGCGACAACACGTGCATTAGAGTCGGGGTGATCTGCAAATGCTGCTTCACTTAGTTTTTTAACCCAAGCAAGTCCCACGAGGTCATCTCTAGATGGACGGCATGGGACTACGACTAAATCGGCAATAGCTAGACAGAACCCCATAGAGTTATATAAATTTCCTTCCATATCCAAACATACAATATCACTATCTGTCTCCCCTATAAAATGCGCTATTTCTTGTTCAGAGCTTATATGGAAGGCAGTGATATGTTTTAAAAGTGGATCATCACTCTCAGCAATCCAATCATATGAGGACATTTGGGGGTCTGTATCGATTACCACAACGGAATAGTTGGACGCAAAAAAATATGCTGCAGTGTTGATACACAGAGAAGATTTTCCAACTCCTCCCTTGGGACTGGCAAATGTAATTACCTTAGTCATCTATTAATTTAATCCCTGAAGGTTTTTTACTAGTTCAGATGGAATATCACTTAAACTAAAAACCGATGATGCATAACCGGCTTCAATTGCTGCTTTTGGCATCCCAAACACAATCGATGATGATTGATTTTGAGCGATTGTCCAGCCGCCTGCAGATTTAATTTCGCCCAAGCCAGCTGCTCCATCCTTACCCATTCCGGTCAGTATAACACCGATAGCTTTTTCTCCAATTACTTGTGCTACAGACGAAAATAAAACATCTACTGAAGGACAATGACCATTTACTAATTGATTCCCAGAAAACCGAACGGAAAAAGAACCTGATGATTTGCTTACCACAAGCTGTTTATCTCCCCGGGCTAACAAAGCTTGTCCAGGTTTAATTAAGTCACCATCCTGAGCCTCTTTAACGGAAATCTCGCATAGACTATTTAAACGTTCTGCGAAAGAACCAGTAAATTCTACTGGCATATGGATCACTGCCACGATGCCAGGGAAATCTGCTGGTAGTGACGAAAAAATATTTAATAAGGCTGTAGTCCCTCCTGTAGAGGCCCCTACTGCTATGATTTTATTATTGAAACGTCTTCGTTTTTCAAAGCTGAGGGATGTTGTTTGGGAAGGTGAAGTATGTTGAGGAAGGCGACTGTTTGCTCTGTGGACATCAGCCTGATGGATTGTATTTTTGGCAATTTTCTTCTTTGTTAGGGCTTTTATACGCATTTTTGCTGACAAGTTTAGGTCTCTTAGTTTTTTTGTAATAGTTGGTATTAATAAAGTGGTGTTCTGAACAATTTTTATCGTTGGCTTATTAATAACATCCCAGTCAAGAGAGCCTAGTCTATTTGATATATTACTGAGGAACTCGTCCGATTGGTTCGAGAAGAATAAAATAGGAATATAAAATCCGGCAAAAGCACTACGTAATGCCTCTATGTCATTTTTGAAATCATCACTAACATCAAATATTAATATATCTGGCACGACCCCCCATGTGCGCCTTTCTGCAGAAGATGCATCATGAAGTTTTCCAATTATAGAAAAATCTAAGCTATTAGAATAAAATTCATGCAAGGTGCGTCTTATCAGAGGGTTTGGTTCGATGATTAATAAATTCAGGGCCATAGTGTCATTTCATTTTTTTATAAATTGCTGGGCCTACTCTTATTAAGTCATGTTGTTCCATTATGTAAGTTTCGCTAATCCCTAAAAACAAATAACCATTATTGAAAAGACAATCAGATAATTTCTGAACTATTTTACCTCTACTGCTTATTGGGAAATATTGTAACACGTTCCGACAAAAAATTACGTGAAAATTATTTTTCATAGGGAAGTAGGAAGAATTTAAATTTAACCAGCGAAATAAAACTTCATTTCTAAGTTTCTCTTGGATCAAATATTCTCGATCATTTAGGCGAGAGAAATATTTTGAAATTTGATTGTTGGATAATTTTTTTATTTTCGAATTTTTAAAAAGCCCTGCAATGCCTTTTGAAAGCGCTTCCTTATCAATATCTGTAGCTAGTACACCGGCATTTAAACTCCAATAATCATCCCCAAAATAGTCTATCATAGCCATTAATATTGAATAAGCTTCCTCACCGGTAGATGACGCGGCGCTCCAAATTCTTATATCATTTTCTTTAAATGGCCCGTTATTCAAGGATAGATTTGGTAATATGTCTGATATAAAAAAATCGAAATGTAATTGTTCACGGAAAAAATCTGTGTGATTGATGGTAAATATACTGATTAACTTGCTCAAGCCAGTGCTTACGTCAGTTCCAAAATCTGTGTTTAAGAGATCAAGAGGTGTTTTGACGTTTTCTTCACGGCAGAGCAATTCCAGACGCGACAGCTTTTGATCTGTGATGTCTCCATTCAGCACCAAAGCGAAATTTTCAAGAAAATACCGCTGAATGCTTTTATAATCTTCATCACTTAGAAGAAATGTCGTCTTTTTCATTTTTCGGATAGCGACCAAATACCAGTCCAATTATCAGGCTTATTAGTCATTAGATAATCGCATCTATCCATGTATAATTTTGACGCTGTTGTATTTTCATTCGAAGGGGTCTCATATTCTTCGGATTTGGTAAATAGTGATTTAGCTTCCAAAAACTCTCCTAGTTGGTAATGTTTGAACCCAGTCTCGAAGTTTTCTTTTAAATGTTTAAGTTTATCCTCTTCCTCACCACTTAAACAAAACACTTCATAACATTTTAAGGATTCTGATTTACCCTTGACCCTAACTTCATCGACTATTCGCGTAAAAAACTTTTGCTCTACACCTTCGAGTGTGTTTTCACTGACCAAATTGTTAACGCCGTATTGTTTGACAGCAGATTCTAAACGAGCTGCAGCATTTACTGTGTCTCCTATGACAGTGAGATCAACACGGGCGTCAGCTGCTCCTAAATCACATAATATTACTTCACCCGAATTTGCCCCCATTCTCACTGTTATCGGATCATTAGCTAATAATGGGTGTTCAGCATTCATAGCAGTTAATTCTTTATCCATTTCAACGATTGTATTCAATATATCTTCATTTGAAGATCCACTAGACCCATCAAGCCAAAATGCCATACAGGCATCCCCAATAAATTTATCAATGTCACCGTTATTTCTTAATATTACTTTTGTCATTGTGTCATATAAGAAATTCACCTGTTCTACGACCTCGCGAGCGGAATATTTCTCACACCGCTCAGTAAATCCGGCAATATCACTAAAAAATATACTTGCCGTTTTCTTATCTGCTCTTGCTTCACCATCATTATCACCCAAGATAGCTTTTTCTATAGCCATTTGAGATGATGCTTTAGAAACATATCGACCCAACTGTTCTTGCTCTTTTTTAGACCTTCGGTCCGCTAAAGATCGTTCTGTGACCGCTAATAATGCATCAGTATTGAATGGTTTACTAAGGACGCCAACTGCACCTGCATTCAGAACCATACGGGCATCTGCCTGACTGTCACGCGATGTCATAACTAACAAATCAGGAGAGTTTTCAAAGCTCTCGATAGAATTTAGCAAATCGATAATAGTTCCATCATTTGGTTCTATTTCTGACAAAATTAAATCCGAATTCATACGTCTCAGTGACCTTAGACTTGACCGGATATTATCGGTTATCCTGGTATGAAAGCCCTGCTGTGATAGAGATTTGGAAATAGTTTTAGCTAGATTGATATTCTGTTCTAGAATTAAAATGCTTTCTCTTCCGCTACTGGCGCTATTGAAAACCTTCTGAACTCTATCTATCAACTCTCCAATTATAACTGGTTTAGTGATATATTCATCGACACCAACTTCGAACCCCTTTTTTTGGTCTGCAGCTGAGCCAAGAGTGCTCGACATGATGATGTAAGTATTTGCCAAGTCTGGATGGCTTCTAATTTTTGAACAAGCCTCATAACCATTCATTCTAGGCATTTCTATGTCGCAAATCACAACGGAAGGTTTAATTTCCATTGCCTTTTCATAGCCTTCTTGGCCATCAAATGCTTGATGGACATCAAACCCGGATGCAATTAATTCATCAACAATTGTTTTGTGAACTAATTTAGAGTCATCAATTAATAAGACCTTTTTCTCCGGCGAGGCAATTTCACTTACACAATCAATAAGTGTATTAGCATTGATTGGGAATTGAAGGAATTTATCAACAATAGTGGAGACTTCCTCACTTATCTTATAAACTAATGATAGAAATATGATTTTAACTTCACTGCCAAATACACGCTTAAGTCGGGAAGCTATTTCCACTAATCGAAACTCTTCCGATTCCGATTGTAAAATCAACACAACATTTTCATTTTCGGCAATCGAATTAGCTATCGCATCTTTATTTATGAAAATAGCCTTATTGTCTGTTGTATCCTTAAAATGTTCCTCAAGGTATGAGCGAAATAATAGGTTTTCGATACAGATAACTAATTTTTGATTTGTTGCCTCGCTCATTTTAATTACGCCTCAACTATTTCAGATGCGTGGCATGCACTATCTAACTCTTTCAAGATTTCAGCTTCATTGACGGGCTTTTCTAATACCCGTTTAATGTTTAGGCTCTGTACACGCCTGGTTTCTGCCCCAGAAGCTATATTTTTTCCTGTTACTAGAAACACCGGCGCTTTTGCAAATCGTTCTGTATTACGGATCTGTTCTACAAATTCATACCCGTCCATCAGCGGCATCACAATGTCTACGCAAAAAGCATCGAAACGAGTGCCAGACGCTTTTTTTAATCCGTCGTGGCCGTCCACTGCTACTTCTACTTTATACCCAGCTCGTGTAAGCATTGAATTAAGACGATTTCTTTGAATTGCAGAATCATCGACAACTAATATTTTTTTATTTGTCCGTTTAAGTTTTTGGTCATCAGCTACTACTTTTTCTATCTTAGGTGTCTCTGAATATGTACTGTTTGCATTAAATAGTTCCCAGACATTTAGAATGAGAACAAGGCTACTATCGGACAAAATAGTACAGCCCATCATGTAATTTATTTTACTAACCATAGACCCAAATTGCTTAATTAATACGTCCTGCTGGCCTTTTATCTCGTCCACTAAAATACCGAGTGTCCTATCCCCGTCGGTAATCACTATAACCGAGAGCTCTTCTCCATCAAATGAGCTCGATTCAAATCCAAGAATTTTAGACAACGAGTTAACCTTCAATGTATTGCCCCGATAATTAAAGACCATATTGTCTCCAACCTGCTTCAATTCAGAGCTTTTTACGGTCAAAACTTCAGCTACATTTAAGATAGGAAATGCGAATTGATGGCCGTTCTCTGATACTAGTAAGATACCAACAATGGCTAGCGTGAGTGGCAGCTTCATTGAAATCTTCGTGCCTTTACCTTCAGTGCTTTCAATATTCACGGTTCCTTGGACAGACGCGACGGATGTTTTTACAACGTCCATGCCAACGCCCCGACCAGACAATTCAGTTACCTTCTCAGCCGAAGAAAATCCTGGATCAAAAATAAGCTCTAGTATTTCTCTCTCTGTCATGGAAGGAATTTGTTCGTCAGTTATCAGTTCTTTTTCTAACGCCTTTTCTATAACTCTACTTTTGTTAACACCTCTTCCGTCATCACTGACTTCAATCACTGCATTTGATCCATGATAAAAAGCGCTTATTATTATTTCCCCAACCTCGGACTTTCCGCTCGCTTTGCGTTCATCAGCAGTTTCAAAACCATGGTCTAGTGAATTTCTTAAAATATGAACTAAAGGGTCCGCTAGTTGATTAATTAAAAGTTTATCAAGCTCCGTATCCCCTCCATTTATTGTAAGCTTTGCTTTCTTACCAACTTTTCTAGCGAGCTCCCTCACTTGTGCCGGGAAACGATTAAATAGTTGAGAAATTGGTACCATTCGGAAACCCATCGCCCCAGTTTGTAGCGTCCCACTTAATCCTTCTAGGTCCTCAATATTTTTTTGCAGTTGTTTCCGCGCTTCTTCGATACGAAGTAGATTCAGCCGAGATTCTTCAGGCAATTTATCTAAGTTTTGAAATATTTCATCCTTAAGTAATTTAGTTATTCGATCTAGTACTCGTCGAGATCGATTTGAGGTATCGTTTTTAGCACCGCTCTCTTTAATTAACTCTAATTCTAATTCCTCGCATTTTTGACTTATGAGTAGTAAATTTTCGGTCACATCTGGGAATTTTGCATCCCGCGTCATTATTTCCATGTTATTGATAGCTTCAGCTAAAATTCTCGCGTCGTTCTCAAGTCGTATTCTAGTAATAAAAACTTCTGAGGCAGTATTCAGAACTTCTTCTAGTTTATTTGCAGGAACTCTAATGCTTTCTTCAGTCGAGGAAGTTACTTTCTTACCAGTATTAGCTTCTGCAGGTTTTGGCGCAGACTTGACGCCTCCTTTTTCTGCTGGGGGCGATGGTTGGGTTTCCGGTTGACTGGTGTCCTTTCCATCGTCTGCGGCTGAACTTTTATCTTTATTAGAGCTATTTTTCGCAGGTGATCCAGTACGAAGACCGTAGATGCTTTTGATTACGGGACTTATCTCTTGGGCTAACGTTTCACTAGCTTGGACATTGTCCGTCATTTCTTTAAGTATAGAATTACCTTCTATCAATATATCAACAATTTCCGAACTCACTGATATCTTTTGGGATCTCACGTCGTCTAATAAGCTCTCCATTTGGTGCGCAAGAGCTTCAATCTTTCGTATTTCTAATAAACGTGCCCCACCTTTTACCGTATGAACTGCTCTAAAAATAGCATTAACAACTTCTATAGGCTGGTCACTATCCTCTAACTCTATTAATGAGAGCTCCACCTGATTGAGATTATCTGTAGCTTCCTCGCAAAAATCGGATACAAGTGAGGTCTTATCCGCAGGAATATTTAGTTCTTCGGGCGAGTCATCAATTTTTTGAAGGGGCTCAATGTTGGGAGAAGTGTTTTCTTCTAATTCTTCGGCATCATCTCCGGAGAGTGCCATTTCATCTATCACTATATCTTGCGTATCAGTGGAAGAAGTCGACCGTTTCTCTATCTCTGCATTGTGGCTTAAAAGGACCTGGTTTAAGTAGGTATTACACTCCGAAACGACATCAGTGATATCTGTTGCTATTTCTTTCTTATTTACGGCTTCATTTATACACTCTTTTGATGTTGAGAGCGTCAATTCCGTAACATAGGTCATAGAGTTTTGAGAAAAATCTAATTCTTCGCGACCGCAATCTAATACGAACTCTAAAATTTCGAGTAGACGACTGACTTTTTTCAGTTCTAGAACGCGACTAAAACCTAATAGGAAGTAGCCCAGACGATAAGCTTGGTCATAAGCATCCTCAGGATCATCATGTTTTGATTTAACGATTGTTAAAATATCATTTGATAAGGGTTCAAATTTTTTTTCAAACTCCGCTAATAACAAATCCCGTTGATGATTAGATGTTATTTCGGATTTCTCCGTATCAACGGTTTGGCTGTCTAAAATCGTATCTGAATACGCTCTCATTTATTGAGGCCCTCGCTTCTAAATACCACAATTACCTTTAATATCTCCCAAAGTTACCAGATCCTATTTCATTAGGAGTCTCTGCAGGTTTTGTTGCTGATTTAGTTTGTTCTGAGCGGACTCGAGTAGAGCTTCTTGCTTGTACGCGCCCTTCTTGGGGGATCTTAAAAAATGCCACTGTACTCTGAAGTTGAGGGGCGTAGCCGGATACAGTTGTAGCGGTCTTTGCTAATTGTTGTGATGCGGTAGAGTTATTTTGAATCGCCGCATCGAGTGTCTGAACCGCACTATTCACCTGAGATGCAGCAGATGATTGTTCTTCAGATGCAGCGTTAATGCTCTGCACCAAGTCTCGTGCTTTTTCTATTTCTGGAATGAGATTCTGTAACATAGTATTTGTTGAGTCGGACATCTCCTTTCCTTCGACAGACGATAACTGAATATCGCTAGCAGATTGTTTGCTTAGCTCAGCAAGCTTGGATACCTCGGACGCCACAACGGCAAATCCCTTGCCATATTCACCGGCTCTTGCCGCTTCCACTGATGCATTCAAGGCTAGCAGCTCAATTTTTTTGGTGATCTCTTCGACAGCTGTGATTTTTTCTGCAATCGTTTTCATTGATGTCGCTGTTTTTTCCATTGCCTGCGAGCAACTAGTTGCATCTTCTGCTATCTTACTTGCAGTCTGGTCGCCTTGATTAGCGGCCTCAGCGTTTTGCCGAATAGACGTTGCCATTTCTTCCATTGACGTGGATGTCTCTTGGACTGAGCTGGCTTGATCAGCTGAGTTTTGTGAGACTTCGTCTGCTGCTTGCGACAACTCGGTAGCGTTATTTGTTAAATCGTTTGATAGATCATCTAATTCTCTAACAAACGAGATAAGTTGTGCCTTCATGGAGTCCATTGAACGCATTACGTCTCCAATTTCGTCTTTACCAGCGACGTCCAAATCTTCAGTCAAATCACCAGTAGCAAATCGATCAATTGAGACAATTGTAGCTTTAAGTCTACGCCTTACTCCTAAGGCTATTATAAAACCTATTGAGCTTATCAAAACTATCGCAATCACGCCTATTATGGCTGTGTTAATGAGCGCTTGCACCTCTATTTTTTCTGCGTTATGGGCAGCATTTTCGGTCATTTTTGAGGCAATACTTAATACTTCTTCTAGATGTTTATTGATTGAATTTTGGGACTCTTCTATCTGCAAAGTTAAATCATGCAAAGACTTTGATCCAGAATGGCCATCTTTAGTTTGAGAGGTGTTTGAATGGTCAGTGGTGCCGTTGCTATGACTGCCTTTTTTAGCTACGTCATCTTTTACAAATTTAATGAATTTGGCACCGATTTTATCGTACGCTTTATGTTCTTTGTCTATTAATTCAACTAACTTTAACATTTCTCTCGTCTCGCGGAGTTCTTCGGATGAGAGATGAACTTTTTCTGGGGTAACAATCTTGCCAGATAAATATTCTTTGTATTTACCTAAATCTTTCAACTCCTCGCCTAACTGAGTGTACAATAAATTCTCCACAAGTATTATCTCGGCACTTGCTTTTTTCGAATATTTTTTCATGAGCAAAATATTCTTTTCGGCTTCTTTTGTCTGATTGGTTTCCAACTCGAACGCAGCGGTGTTTAATTTTACCTCTTGTAATAATTGATATTCTGAAACGGCTGCGACGTGCTCTAAAATCGGAATTTGAAAGGCACTGACACCATGAATGGCCTTACCGACCTTATCAAGAGAGTATGTGGAGACACCCGCTAAAATTATAATGGCTGCGGACGCTATTATCACTAACGTAACTAATCGTCCAAAAATCGAAGAGAACATTCGCATATTTTTTTCCTTTATAACTAGGCAATGAACCACAATGCCTTAATCGGTGTTAACGGTACAGAGCCAAGTTCTCTGAAGCAACAATGCTTTCTGTAGCTAATTGTAAAAGGGTAGTGTTATTCTGTTCTCGAACGCTAGTAAAGACTTCAGAAACACGTTGATTCAAAACTGCCTCTGAGGATGAAAAACTTAATGGATCTAAAGTTTGAATTCCAAGAACCTCGTCTACGCAAAGTGCAAACTCATTTTCCTCCTGGCGTAAAACAATGAATTTATTCCTCTCATCAATTACAAGGCTTTGCTCACCCAACTCCGATGAGATATCTATACAAGCCAAAACTTGTCCCCTGAGATTAATTAATCCTCTAACAAATTCGCTTTTATCGTGAATTCTTGTGACATCGTAGCCTTCAATAATTTCAACAACATTCTGCACGTCAATGACAAAATGGTAATCATGGATCCTCGAATAAATATATTCTCTTGTATTCTTTTGTATTTCTTCTTCTGACTTTACCTCTTCAGAATTTCTGTAATCAAGGACCCCTTGTTTTCCAATTGTTGTAGACAGGGTTTTTTGAATTTTTTCAACGTGTATAATCAATAAGTTTGAAGATTGAAACCCAACCACGGCTCTGATAAAGTCTTGGCGCTTATTTGGATTATTTACCTCGTCTGTTTTAATGTTCGAATGCCCTAAAACGTTATCACTCGATATCACATCGATGTGTCGATCCATTGTGAAACAAAAGTCAAAGCCGTCTAAACTTACGCAGACTAAAGAAGATTGTTTGTTATGTGAGTCTTCGAAAGAGTGATCTGAGATTAAATCAGCGCATTCAAAAACTGGGATAAGTTTTTCTCGATAGATTATTGATCCGATGCAGCCTCTGATTTCTGTTGGCAGGCTCTCAATGTTTCCAAAGTCTCGAATAACCTCTTTCACATGCTGAACTGGTATAGCAAATTGTGACCCAGATCTCTCGAATATAAATAATTTATCATAAAAAGTGTCTTTATCTAAATCGACTGCTATTACTGAGTCGCTAACGTTCTGATCTAAAACTTGGAGTGCTGTATCTTGATAGTCTTCGGTATCTTTTTGGTTTTCCTGGACGCCAACTTTTTTTATTTCGTCTGAAGATTGGACAATTTTACTAATAGATTGGAGTTTTTCATCTAACGAGCTCCGGTCCTCGAAGTTCGTTTTTTCTCTGATGGCTGTCTCTTTTTGTTCGCCTTCACGCTCAACAGCGCCGACGGGTATCGTTTTTTCGAGATTACGGGTTTGGACTGGTCCTGCTATTTTCTTTTCGACAGCAGCCGACGGGGAAAAAGATTTCAAGCCTCCATGACCCGCTTTTGCGCCTTCACCGTTTTTTGCATCTAAAGCGTCCGACGGTGAAAATGATTTGAGTTTCTTTCCCATCTATTTTCGTCTCACAGGGTTTGAACAATTATTAGTTCTAGAGAGTTTCCGCTCCCCATAATTTTAGTTTTATAGTCAGAGTTTCTGAGTTGATTGTATCAAAATGTCATCACGTCCATGGAAAGATAAGACATGCGAAGCGACCGTCATGTCAATTTTTTTTTAATAAACTTGTATTCTAGGTTCGTTGAGCAAGCTAAATTTTAGGCGTTAATTTTTGCGAAAGTGTATTAAAACTGAAGTTAATGATAGGGTTTGTACTGTTCTTTCAGTTTTGAATTGATCCTTATAGACAATTGCCGATTGGACCATGATAATAATCTATTAATCTATTTATTAGTTGTTTAAGGACCTACAATTTATGACCTTTTGGAAAAACTTGAATATTGGAACAAAGATTATAGCGGTCATTCTTCCATGCATTTTAATAATAATCAGTGTGATTTCGTTCTTGTCTATCAAAACTTCTCAAACTGCTATCGAAGCAGAAGCGTTCAATAAACTCGTGGCTATACGTGAATTAAAAGCAGGGCAAATTGAAAGTTACTTTGCCCAGATCAGGAGCCAAATTGAGACTTTTTCTGAAAACAAAATGATAGTGGACGCGATGAAAGATTTTTCCGATGGTTACTATGATCTGGAAAGCCAATTAAATTTTGATGCAGAACGAGTAGAGACAGCTAATCAGAATCTCAAAAAATATTATCAACAACAATTTTTACCAAAACTATCGTCAAACATGAATAAAACCGCTGATTTGCAAAACTACTTGCCTAAAAGCAAGATTGCTAGGGTCCTGCAGGATTTATATATTTCGTCAAATAGAAATGAATTAGGGTCAAAACACCTTCTCGATACGGCTAAGGATGATAGTGATTATAGTGCTGCTCATTCAAAATATCATCCAACTATTAGAAATTACCTCAACAAATTTGGTTACTATGATATCTTTTTGGTAGATGCAAAATCTGGGAGTATAGTTTATTCAGTTTATAAGGAAGCTGACTTTGCAACCTCTCTTGTTGATGGCCCATACTCTGAGACTAATTTCGCAAAAGTTTTTGAGGTTGCAAGAAGTACGGGCAAAAAAAGTTTTGTGAAGTTAGTTGATTTTGCACCATATCACCCGTCTTACAATGCTGCTGCGTCTTTTATTGCTTCTCCCATTTTTGACAACGATAGCTTGTTAGGGGTCGCAATTTTTCAAATGCCCATTGATATAATTAATTCAATAATGACTAGTGACAAAGACTGGAAAAAGGGAGGAATGGGAGATAGCGGTGAGACATATATGGTGGGTTCAGATTTGACCCTAAAAAGTGAGTCCAGGTTCTTAATAGAAAGCCCAAGCCAGTATCTTGACTTAATGGCTAACCTTAATATAGGCGACAAATTGATTTCTGAAATTAAGAACGCGGGTAGTGCCATTGGCCGTCAAATAATCGATACTAAGTCGACACAAAAAGCCATAAATGGCGATAGTGGTTCAAGTATAATAAAAGATTACCGGAATATTTCGGTATTATCTGCTTTTAAGCCTTTAAAAATAAAAGACGTTGATTGGGCAATAATCAGTGAGATAGACGAGGATGAGGCGTTTTCTTCAGTATTTAATCTTCAGAGACTAATGCTGATTGTTGCTTTATGTTCCATGGCTATTGCGGCCTTAGTAATATTTTTATTTTCTAAAATATATATTTCATCTCCTATTAACCGGATGTTTTCAGCTGTTGATAATCTGCGGTCGGGCGATGGTGATTTGACTTTAAGGCTTCCTGATTTTGGGAACAACGAAATAGGAAGAACAGCAAATTCATTGAATGGATTTATAGAGCATATTCAGTCCATAATGACAGATATCTCGCATGCTGTGGAGGCGTTATCAGTTACTGCCGATAAAGTGAAAAACACGGCAGATAATGTGAAAGATAATTCCGGTAGGCAGGTGGTATCATTGGAGCAAACAACGACTGCAATATCCCAGATCAGTGTCTCCATTTCACAGAATGCTGGTCATGCAAAATCTACAGATGAATTAGCGTCAGGTGCGGCAAAATTAACTACAGATGGGGGCGAGGCTGTGCAACAAACACTTGCAGCAATGAAAGATATCTCTGAACGAGTTAGGTTGATTGAGGACTTTGCCTATCAAACCGATTTACTTGCTTTAAATGCAATGATTGAAGCGGCAAGGGTTGGCGAAGCTGGCGCTGGGTTTGCTGTGGTCGCAGATGCCGTAAGAGGGCTGGCAGAACAAAGCCAATTATCTGCAAAAGAGATTGGGGATCTAGCTGAGGATAGTGTTAAAATTGCTCAGGAAGCGGGGGATCTCGTGCATGGCGTCTTGCCGGACATACATAAAACAGCTGAATTAGTTCGACAAATTGCATCAGCTTCCGACGAGCAGGCACACGGTGTTAAAGAAATAAATAACGCTATGGAGCAGTTAGACGGATCGGCTGGGCAAAGTAATTTAGACGCAAATGCACTAGCGTCATCATCAGAAGAAGTCAGGGAAATTATAAATAAACTTCAACAGCAAGTCTCACTTTTCAAAATCTAAAAGATGAGGCCTAATTTTGATTTTATCGTACGGCCATTTACTCCTTGGAAGATTTGTTTTTAGATTTTGATACTCCAGACTATTGAACCTCTTTTTTCATCCGCAATTGGATGGCTCGTCAGTTTCAATAACAACTATTTCTGATGAAATTTCGGAAGTGTTGAGTTTGCTTCCAGACAGGCCTGTCGCAGGGTCGAACCATTTTGCTGTTTCATCTATACTTGATTTCGTGCCAATTGTGATAGTTTGACTTGCCTCATTTACTATCTCTGGCGTTCCATTGCTGGTGGCATGCCAGACACCGCCATCTAGTTTTCTAATGATTTCAGATACTAATTGGCCCGAAATACGGGGATTAAAACGGCGGTCTACTAATCCAGTTCGAGTGAAATAACCCCGGTCTGCATCGTCAAAGGTATCAAGAATGACGTCAATACTAAAGCCGACGCCAGATAAAATAGTGTGGCCAAAACGCATGGCATTACTAATCTCGTCATTAAACGTTTGTGCCGGGCTGGCTTCCGTTGATTTTACGTATAAAACGGGTTGGCAATTAGTCTCATCCTTAAATATTTTGAGTTTTCGACCCGCTACCCAAGGAGATACACTGCGCGGTATCGTAAATAAAATGCCGTCAATGAGTGATGGATGTTTGTTCATAAATAATTTTAATTCTTCTGTCTCAGACAGCGTGAATCCATGACTTATAAGATGATTGAACTTCCCGCCTGAAGTTTTGGCTGCATCATTACGATTTACTCGAGATAGTATAATGGGCAAACCGGTTTGCTCTTTTAGGAAAGTTATCTTGGCAATCTGGTCTTGGATAGTTTCCCATCCCAAAACTAATTCCAACCTTGAGATTTTATTCGTATTTGCAAGAATAGTTTTCATTTCGACATCGCTTGGCATTCCATAGCGGTAAACATGGAACTTATGGCCTACTGCGCACATTATCTTCATTCGGTTCCTGGTCGTTTCATCTATGAGATCTTGAAGAGGGACGCGTAAGCCACGCAAACCCATCTCCCACATCGCCATTATAGGATAGTCATTACGGGCTTTTTTACGCCGAAATTCGTCGACGGCGCCCGAGGGTGCAACATTTAATTCTTCGGTCCAAGCATGCCGCATATCAACAAAAATATTACTAATATTTGTAGTTTTTACATGGGGCCTCATGACCACCGGTGGGACGCCTAATTCGCCTTCTTTTGCTGTTTTAGCATAACTTCTATGGTAATGCGCCACATGACCTTTTTCATGTATTTCAAGTGTAATATGCCCCAGTTTAGCACCATCGTTTCGGCCTTGCTGGTTGCCACCATCTATACGATACATCTCAGAATAGTCGTGACGTACAAAACAAGTCGACGGCACTATATAGAACTCTGTTTCTCCAATCAGATCATACCAAAAGTTATGGACATGGGCCGAAAATAAAGCCTCAGGTTTGTATTTGTGTATTAGATTTAACAACCAAGTTCGCCCCGGTTCATCAATGTTATCATAACTCTCTGGCTCATCTCTATTAGAGACATAAACAGGGTAGTGACTAAATAGAAATATACGCTTCTCTGTGTTTGCTGCTAGATCGGCATTCAACCATTCTTTTTGCTCTGACTCTGCAGGGTCGCCCGAATTTATCAGCGGG
>MDSX01074367.1_pt1 | contig 15908 bp, 6 predicted proteins | sample 811141 | NCBI WGS metagenome assembly MDSX01 (sample SAMN05326642, study PRJNA326480) | marine metagenome | isolation source: seawater | place: Atlantic Ocean: South East | collected 2010 | reverse complement strand
CTTTAAAACCAAAATTAGCAACTACTGATTGCTTGCCAGCTTCATCTTCTACAATGTCACCAACACTAACACTGTACATGCGAGACAAACGCTCAATGTTTTCTTCTGGTCCCATGTTACCTACATGAAACACACCCTCTAAGCTATCAGCAGTGATGTTACTAACATGCGTGTAGTATCCACGATTGAATGCATCACGGGCAACCATACCTGTGTCATTCTTTGAAAAATTCATATCTAATTTCAATGATTGCTTATGAACAGCATCATGTCCTTCTTCATTGATTAAATCAATTTCTGCATCTGTAAGATGAATTTGATATAGCTTGTATTTCATATTAGTAACCTCTCTGTTGATTATGTAATTAATATAACACGATTCGCTAGTTTGTCAAGTTTTAGTCTAAACGTGAACCACAAGAAGCGTTAAACCCAGCAGAAGACATTACGTCTGCATATGCCTGAGCACCTGCTTCTTTAACATCGACATTTTGTACGTTAACTTTACCTGGATTCCAGATTTGCCACGCTTTGCCAGTCCAATCTTTTGAAAATCCCATAGATTCTAACACTCTACGTTCTTCTTTACCTAGCTTAGTATTGCCCTTATTTTCAGGACGAACAGTAACCCATGCAAAACCACAAGGATAGTTGTCTTTACCACCTAGTTTTGAATTGAAATAATCTAAAGAAGCCTGATTTGCTTTTGATTCTGCTAACACACTTAGTTCTTTTATTGTCATTGTAGTCATATTTAAACCCTCTCTTTATTGAATATACTATTATTATACTACGATTCGCTAATCTGTCAAGTTTTTAGGCAAAAAAAAGAGAGAGAATTTCTTCTCTCTCTTCCAAAGTTAGCTATAATACGAAGCATACTCGCCCGTTGCAGATGGAATAGCAACTGACATTTTCCCTGCACGGTCAAAACGAACAAGTTGTTCACTTTCTACAAGACGTTTTAATGATTCACTTATTTTGATTCCGTCTTGTTGACCACCTACAAAAACACCTTCATAATCAAGGACAGTAACAATCTGTTGTCGAGTTATTTTAGGATTTGTAGATTTTGGTTTCTTGCTGAATGCCGACCCAGCCGATTGAGTTTTCATTGAACTTAATTTGTTCATGATTTTCATAATTTCACAATCTAAGTAGTCTTTGCGAGATTTATGTGCCAGCATCCAATATGTACCGTTTGGTTGTTGAATAGTTGCTTTTGTATTATTGTGATTTTCCATAATGGAATTCTCCTTTAAATAAGAGACAATGAAAACTTGTTTCGTATGTCTCAGTTGATGTAATCATTATTGATTACTTAACTAATATAACATGATTCGTATTTTTGTCAAGTTTTTAGCCATAAAAAAACGGGCTAAATTAATTTAACCCGTTAAGTGTTAGACTACTTACTGATTTTCAGGTCTTTCATTGATAATTTTATCAATTAACCCATATTCTAGTGCCTCTTCCGGGCCCATGAACTTATCACGTTCCATATCACTATAGAAATCTTCATAAGTTTTGCCTTTAGAGTTATGTTTTACATAGATACTAGTCAAACTTTCTTTAACTTTTAAGATTTCTTTGACTTGAATTTCCATGTCAGTTGCCTGTCCACCGGCGCCGCCACTTGGTTGATGTATCATGTGTCTTGCATGAGGTAACATAAATCGTTTGCCGGGAGCTCCCGCAGTTGCCAATAATGAACCCATGCTACATGCTTGACCTAAAACCATTGTTGAAACATCTGGTTGAATGAATTGCATAGTATCATAGATTGCCATTCCGGCTGTTACTGCTCCGCCTGGTGAGTTGATATAAAAATGTATATCTTTTGTTGGGTTTTCTGCTTCTAGGAACAGAAATTGGGCACAAAGTAAGTCAGACTGATAGTCATTGACTTCGCCTGTTAAGAATATAACTCTTTCTTTTAACAAACGTGAGAATATATCAAAGCTACGTTCTCCATTTGCAGTTTGGTCTACGACCATTGGTACTAAGTTTGGCATACTTTTATTTATTCTCCATTTGTATGTGATTAAGTTAATAATAACAGAAATTGCAATAAAAGTCAATACAAAAAGTACGAAGTTTATATGTTGATAAATACTCTTAATAAGTATAGAGAGAACATTATGGCAAGATTTATAGGTTTCAGTACTAAAAACAAAAGTGCAATCAATCATACTCTAACTGGAAAAGAGTTAGTAGTAGAAGATTTATTGAATAATATCATGACTCGCAAAGGCGAAAGAATTATGATGCCTACTTATGGGTCGATTATACATGAACTTATCTTTGAACCGTTGACCTCTAACATAAGAACACTTATTGAAGAAGATTTAACTAACATCATCAGCGATGAACCTAGAGTGAATTTAGAGTCCATTAACTTAACTGAAGGTGAGCATACAGTCACAGCATCTATTAGTGTCGCTATATTACCAGATAATGAGCCTGTAACACTAACAATAGATTTAAAGAGAGAATAAAAAATGAGTCAAGAAAGAATAGATAACTTATTTGCAAGTGAAAGCTGGACCAGTGTATACACTGCTTTCAGTAACGTGAGTTTGAAGTCTTATGATTTCGATACAATACGTGAAAGTTTACTTGCGTACATCAATAAGACATACCCAGAAAAATTTAATGATTTTATAGCAAGTTCTGAATTCATTGCGATTTTAGACCTTGTAGCATACTTAGGACATTCACTAGCATTCAGAAATGATATGAATACACGTGAAAACTTTATGGATACGGCTGAGCGCCGTGAAAGTATTTTACGTATGGCTAGAACACTTGGTTATACAAAGACACGACCAATCAATGCAAGTGGTATGATGAAAATCACAAGCGTCACAACTACAGAAGATGTAGCAGACAACGAAGGTAACTCTCTCGCCGGTAACGTTGTTAACTGGAATGACTCAAATGATGTTGACTGGTATGAAAAATTCATTACTGTTTTAAATTCTTCATTCAATAAAAATACAAAAATTCAAGATCCTAGTGCAAGTTTAAATATCGGCAATGTTGAAAATTACTTATATGAAGTAAACGAGAACAAGAATTCTAAATCTATTGCATATGCATTTACGTCTAACGTAGCAGGAGCAAATAGAAGGTTCGAGGCTGTAAGAGCAAGTATCGAAAATGATAAGATTATAGAAGGTGCTCCTCTTAATGATAAAAATTTCACAATCATTAATAGAAATGATAACTTGGGACCTGCATCAGATAGAACAGGTTTCTTTGTTCTTGCTAAAGCAGGACAACTACAATTTGAGAACTTTAGATATGGAATAAAGGCATCTAATAGAGTAGAAACATTAACAGATGCAAACGTTTCTAACACTGATGTTTGGTTGCACAAATTAGATAGTAACTTAAATTATAAATCAGATGTTACTAAAGTTGACAATGATACACGTGAAACCGCAATCTACAATTCACTTAGAACTGGAAATGGCGACCTTGTAAATATCTCAACTGGTATTAACAATACAATCGAACTTAGATATCCAGACGGTATATTCGGCAATGCGGCATTCGGTGATTATAGAGCATGGTTCAGAACTTGTACAAACGAAAACTTTTCTGTAAATTCAGGCGATATTTCAAACGTTACAATATCTATCCCATATACTGGTGCAGATGATAAGTCATACAGACTTACAATTACAATGGCAAGCACTAAAGACTTTGGTGAAAACTTTGCGGGTGAAACATTCACAAGCGTAAGAAGAATTGCACAGAAATCATATTACGCACAAGACAGAATGGTCAACGCACAGGACTACAATGTATACCCATTAACATTAGGTAACAACATTGTAAGAAAGCTGAAATCAGTAAACACAAGTTATGCAGGCAATTCTCGTTACTTTGAAATGGATGACGTTACCGGACATCACTCAAACTTAAGCATTACAGGAACAGATGGTTCTGTGTTTGTTGAAGACGAAAGCCTAAACATGTCGCTGTACTTTAATAGGACTAGTGGCAACAGCGATGATTTTATTAGAAATGAACTTTCAAGAGCAATCGGACATCCGTCATTGTTTAATAAGTTTTATCATTTATACCGAGAAGCGGCTAGTATTAATATTGACGTAAATGAATTATATACAAAAAGCCCATTAAATAATTTACAAATCGAAGGCACTGCGCCTTGGAACGTAGAACAAGGTGACTATGTAAAAATACTAGGAGAGTCGGGTGATGAGTATTATGCAAGAGTTAAAAAAGTTGTTTCTACAGATCCAGGACAGATTATTTTAGATAGAGTCATTACAGAAAAAGGAACATTGAAATCTGTAATCAGAGGCTACAGAAGTAAATTTACAGAAGCAGAAATCACAGCAATCAAAACTCAAAAAATTGATGACTTGAATGTTACATCATTTACTTTATATTATGATGTTGCTCAAGGACAAACAACTAAATGGGAATGGAAAATATGGGATGGAGTAGCAGACCTCAGTGATAAAATAAAAGTAGAGTATGAATATAATCCTGGCATTCGAACCCACGAAACTATGTATGTTGCCAAAATTAACGGCAAGAAAGTTGTGTTTGAAAGCTACGACCAAGTTAGATTTTATTATGGCAACAATGAAGTAGTTGTAGATAATGAAACAAATCTTGCTGAAAGAGACAAACTATTAATTAATTACTATGATGGTGCAAAGACAGTCACATCTTCGGACTCAAATGTTTCGGATGAGATTACAATAGGTTATACACCAGTGTCAGAATTTGCATCAAACGGTAGTGGCGGTGGAACATTCAAGGCAAAATACCGCAACACCGGTGCAGATATAACATACGACTATGTTGAGACTAACAGTACTATTTCGTCAGTTGACTATAGACACCAATTAGTATCTCCTGCAGGAATTACATACGACTTGCCAACTAGTACAATAACTTCACCTGCAACACCAAATAATATCATTGGTTCAACTCCTGAGTTTGAATTAGAACTTGAAGTTGATGATTTGTCTCAATATGTTTCGTTGCTAACGAATGTAGAAAATGACTCAGTTGTAACAACAGGATCAGAAACGCACATTTCGCCAAACGGAATGCCAATTGACGGTGAACAGGACGCAGAAGCACAAGCAAACGCAGTAGCATCACACAGTACAATATCATCTACTAACTTAAAAAATATACATGGGTTTAAGGGACAACCTTCTACATCATACTTTGGTTCTGCACCGACAACAAATAACTTTTTATGGATCGATACTAGTTCATTACCAACTGGAGAAACAAGAGAGACTGCAACGTTTGGTATGACAGGTGTACAAAAAGATTTCATTACAGAATACTTGGCAGGAACTTCATCATATAAATTTACATATCCATATAAGAATTGGAATGTACAACCAGATGGCACAGGCGGAGATGGCATAACACAATCTGATACCGCAGAAAATGATGTTAGATTTAAACAGACAGCATACGGTGAAATAAACTTCTCAACGTCTGAAACTATAACACAATCTAATATGGTTATCAAAGATAACAACGGACAACTTATATCATCAGACCATTGTGAATTAGTGGCAGGTGCTGGCAATTCATATAAAATTATATTCTGGACAATAGATCCAGGCACTTCAAGTTTATTAGATGTTTTTGTAGGTGATGGTAGTGCCACTACTACATTGGCAGACTTCGGAGTCAAAGTTGTGGCCGATGTACAAGTAGCTAAGAAAGTTGAAGTACAAACATCATCTTACGTTACAACAAGTGCATATGTTTATGATGAATATAGAATAAGTTCAGGATACATTGATCCTACAAGAGTTAAATTACTGACATTAAGTGCAGACGGAAATCCATATGGATTATTGAATGTATTTAATTTAAAAGATGACCAAGGAACCGTGACTTCATCTAAATTTATTATAGAGTCATACAAATTCAGTCATGCAGGTTATGAAAATATAGATTTACATAGAGCATCAAAATCTGCAACAGCGGCACCAAATGCCGGAACAATTACTAATCCAACACCAGAAGGCAATTTGCCAAGTTATAAAATATGGTTTAACACAACTGATAGCGAATGGTACTTATATCAAGCAGGCACTTGGTCAAAATCGTTTGTGTACTACCAACAATCTCCTACAATTATTTGGTATGGTGACACACAATACTCAGTAGTCGATGGCAAAAGTTTTGTTGAAGACAAGTTTATGAGTTACAGGTGGGATCATTATGCAGATGTAGATAAAAGAATTGACCCGAGTACAAGTAATATAGTTGATATGTATGTTCTTACAAGTGACTATGTAAGACAAGTAAATCAATGGATAGCAGGTGGTTTCAAAACAGCAGTACCTACATCTCCAAATAATTACGAATTGTCAACATTGATGAGTGGCATTGAACCCAAATCGTCTATTGCAGACCATATTTCATATATACCAGTCAAGTTCAAATACTTGTTCGGCAACTTCGCATCTCCTGAAAATCAGGCTACGTTCAAAGTTGTTAAGAAATCAGGAACAGCATATACTGACAGTGAGGTCAAGACCGCAGTGTCAACTAAAGTAAATGAATACTTCGAATTAGATAACTGGGAGTTTGGTGACACATTCTACTTCTCAGAATTAGCATCATACTTACATAATCAACTTGGAGATTATATTGCAAGTGTTGTTACAACACCTAAATATTCTACTAGCGGTTTTACAGACTTGCTAAGTATTACTAGTGAACCAAATGAAATTTTCTTAAGTGTAACAACATCAGAAAATGTTAAAATCATTTCAGCAATTTCATCATCAGAACTTCAAGGCGAGGATGTAGTAAGCAATGGCTAAGAATAAAATTTATGACTTTCTTCCGGGACATTTAAAGAATAGTGAATTACAAACTATCTTTGAAGGCACACTTGAACGAGCATTCTCAAAAGGCTCAGTTGAAAAGACAAGAGCATATGTTGGTAGAAAAGAAAAAGGAATAAACAGAGAAGAAGATATATATCTCTCGTTTCCTCCACATGCATATGGTCGTGAGAATTACGGTTTAGAACCAGTATACTCTAGTAAGAATGATAAGGTCTTTTATGAAGACATGTTGAATTCTTTATTTAATAAAGGTGCCTTGACAAATGACCATAGAAGATTATTCGATACTACAAAGAAAACAATTAATATACCAGTAGACTTAGACAAGTTTATAAACTACGAAATGTATTACTGGGTTAAGCCAAACTTTGATGCTTCTATTACTGGAAGTGTTAAGAAACGTTATGTTACGATTGCTAGGGACGATGCAAATCTTTTTGCAGTTGATAACTGGTGGTCTAATGAAAACTCATGGTATCATTACGATGATATAAAATCATTTATAACAAGTACAAATAGTGATAAGATAGAACAAGCCAAACGTCCTATCATAGAATTTGATTGTAGAATAGAACCTTCCAATCCATCACTAGACGTTGATAAGATTAAGAATGCAGAAGACTTTGTAGTTGGTATAAAATATACAATAGTTTCGCTTGGTGATACTGATTGGGATACAGTTGCAGGAACTACTGACAGTGACTATGCAGTTGGTGATACATTTACAGCAACAAATACCGGTGCAGGATCAGGTACTGCAAGGAATGTTGAGTATGATGCGCCGCCAACATTTAAAATATATGACAAAGATGGTAATGCTGGAAATATAGTAGATTCAAAAATCTTTTCATATGTGATTGGTGATTCTGTATTGTATAAAGCAGACCAAGAATTAGGATTTGTTCCATTATTAAAAGCAGGCGATTATGCGAGTGAATTTCAATTTATTGTTGATATACCTGATAATGCACAATATGATTTAGATGGAGTAATGACTGGTATCTATATTGATACTACATTCGATTATAGAAACTTTAGACAAGAGTATGGAAGAGAATCTGGGAAAGTATTAACCTTATCACAAACACCAAAGACAACTAATGCCGTTGATGTTTATGTTGAGGGTATGAAACAGATTGCTAATTATACAGTTGATTTGGCAAACAATACAGTGACATTGAATAATGAACCAGATGGGTTTGTGTATATTGATTACTGTACAAAAAGCGGTGTAGTAAATGATGGCGACAACGGCTTTCAAAGATTGCATCACTCAATAGAATTTAACGTAGATAATAAAAGCTACAATAATATAAATTTATCATACTCAATATTGTATGAACATTTTTTAAGAATTTTAGAAACTGCTCCTGGTCTTACCGGTGAAGCAAATGGATTTAATAACTTTAGAAACCTAAATACTGTTGGACATCTTAACACTTTTCATAATAAAGGAAGTGTATTAGTTACAAACTCTGTTGATGTCAAAGATGCATTCTTTTCTATAACAAGGGACGATTATGACCCAATAAAAGCAGTTGAGTTTTTATCAACAACGTATCAAGGATACAAAAACAAATTAGTAACTACAGTAAGAGATATTCTCAATGATGCAGGAAGCCAATCTAAATCAGACTTAATGATTTTAGAAGAAGCAATAAATCTAATTGCATTGTCAAAGAGAGATAGCATTAGTATATTTGATAAACTTGACATGATTAATCATGGTGAATTATACTCTAATTACCAAGAAGCAGAAATAACAGAAATTGTAGCAGATGCTAGAGAACAGTTTGTACCTGATGAATTAGGAGCTATAGCGTTTCCTGAAACTCTGTCAGTATTTAAAGATGGTGTATTGCAAAGACTTAACATGGATTATACTGTTGATATTGGTCAAGGTGGTAAGGTTATATTAGAGTTTAGGGATCCAGTATCAGGCAATAGCACTATATATCTTAGAAGATATGATAGTATCAAAGAAACATTCGTCCCACCAAGTGCTACATACTTAAAATTATACCCAGCATTCAGACCTATGATTATGGATGATATGGGATATAGTTCCGGAGTAACACAATTCCTTATAGGACATGACGGTTCAAAAATGAAACTTTGGGGCGACAAAACAGATAACATTATGTTAATGTTTGAAACTCTTATATGGAACAACCTAGATGATAATCTTACAAGAACAAATTTAGATGCTGTAAATTATGGGGTGTATAAATCTGCACCAAGCGAATGGTCTAATTCTGAAAAGAACTATACAATGTATCCTTTCTTTAAGAAATGGCTAATTAGAAATAATATAGATGATTTACAGAATACAGGGTTTGATGCCAGTGATTGGACTACATGGAATTATAGAAACATAAATGCAGACTCTCCGGGACACTGGCGTGGTATATTTAAATATGCATACAATACAGATAATCCTATAGAAGAACCGTGGAAAACAATAGGACTTTCACAAGAGCCTACAACGTTTAGAACTACATACGGTTCCAACTTTGCTGACCCAAGTTTTTGGTCTAATTTATTTTCTATTAATAATATCACAAATGTTCCAATTCCAGTCGATGCTGGTGGCAACTATATTGATATTAATAATTTATTTTTTAGCGGATCAATCTTAAACAATGATATAGGCAGATTATCAGAAGATTGGGAATTCGGTGATGGATCTCCAGTAGAAATGGCATGGAAGAATTCAAGTGAATATCCTTTCATAGAATTCATACTAATGATGCTGACCAAACCTTTCAAAATATTTCACACATACAAAGATGAAATTGATACGAGTATCTCAATTTACAATAGTAGAGAAGGATATAATACTGCAAATATCATAATACAAAAACAAGATTATGAATTTAAACTTGGCTCAAAGCTAGGTGGATTTGTTAATAACTTCAAGCTGTTAGCAGAAAATACATCTATGACTAACAGTAAATATACAGAAATTCCTAAAGACAATTATGATTTAGTAATACATTCTGGTGAGCCGAATAGAAGTGAATTTTTCAGTGCTATTGTTATTGAAAAAGTTTCATTAGATAGCCCTCATCCGGTATATTCAAAAGCAAATACTATGACATATCTAAAAGGTGATATTGTCTTAAATGAGTTTGACGGTAAATATTACAGAAGAATAGCAGAGTCGCAGACAGCAAAAGAACAACAATCAAGTCCTATAATTCAATTTGATTATCAAGCATGGTCTCTTATCTCTCAACCAAAGACACAATCATTTGGATATAGAATACAAGGGTATGACGATATCAATCCTACATTCTTTGCAATGGATTGGGATAGAACATCTGGTGAGAAAGCATTCAGTACTAAAGGTGACAGAATGCATCTTAATGATTGGCAACAAGGAAATTATTATAGACAAGATTCTTATATGAAATATCAAGGACAGGCTTATGTTTGTCTAAATGCACATACATCTACTACATTGATAGATGATAACATTGCGGATTGGAAACAGCTGGTAGAGTGGCCAGTAACTAATGTAGTTACAGCATACGGTTGGAAAAAGTTTAAAAATGATTCTGTGAAAACATTCAACTATGGTGATATTTTAACTTCGATAGATGATGTCGCACATTTGATGGTAGGCTATCAGGAATATTTAGGACTGATAGGTTGGGGATTTACAGATACAGATGAAGATGGTAACACCATTGACTTCAAACAGCTTTTATTAAAATTCTTAGAATGGAGTTCAGAGACACATGAACCAGGAGACTTTATTACACTATCTCCTGTATTATTAACAGGTAGTTTCACTGCACCATATGGTGTCGCATCAGTTAGAAAAGAAACACATAAAAACTTCTATCGTGTTGTAGATGCATCTGGAAGATTAATTCCAAACTCAGAAATATCATTCACAACAGATGGCAAGGCCATAAACTTTAGAAGTAATGTTCCGGTATACGGGATGAAGATTGATATACAAGACGTAGAACATGCGTTTGTAGTAGACAGAGTAGATAGTTATGGTGACATAATATATGATCCTCATATGCACAATAGAAACTTACGTATGCAAATTGATTGTAATAGGCAGTCAGATTGGGATGGAACTTTAACAGTTGACGGTTATTTAACATACGGCGATGAACTAATACCTAACTTTGAAACAATGGCAGAAGAGACAAAGTATTACAGAGATACACTTATTGACCAAAGTTTGGAAGCAATAAATGGGCTAAAAGGTTCACAAATAGGATATAACAAACGAGCATACTTAAGCAATCACGGCATTGAAAGAGAAAGTGCGTTAGAATTCTATAAAGGCTTCTTGGCACATAAAGGAACTGAATCTTCTATTAACAGAATTATTAACAACAATAGTAACTTCAAAGATATTACTCACCAAGATGTTTGGGCAATAAAAGTAGATGACTATGGTAAAGTAAACAACGGATATAATATAACTAAGTCTGTCAACACTATTGACATTTTAAGTGACCCACATGCTGTAGAATTTGATACGCTTCCTAGGCCTTTTGTGTACAGAGATATTACAAAAGAATTCCCAATTAGAACTACAGGATATGTGGATGGAAATGACGTTAATTACACAGTAAAAACAGAATATGATTTAACATCATTGAATGCTAATACATTATATGAAGGCGATACCGCTTGGTTGCAGTTCGACCCAATACGTGAATGGGATGTAAGACGCTTAAGTGAAGTAGCAGAAATTTCTTATGTTGGTGAAACAGAAGACAATCAGTTATATTTGGGTTTAGTAAATGAAATTGATGTCGTTGATAGCGTATATATAAAAATTAAAAATGAAACTATTGATCCAGAAATTGCAGATTATTATTATCTAGTAAGCAATGGCACAAAAGAAGTAGGCGGAATTACAATATATGAGTACCTAGTGTTTGAATTAAATTATGAACCTCTTATTGTAGAAATCGATAGTGCAACATCTAGCAGTTTGTTTGTACCAACTTCATCCTCACAAGGAGTTGAAGCAATAGGCTCAGTAAGTAACCCAGTATTTGCATCAGGTGATGCATTAGTAATTGATGGCATAGGCTATACTTACACACCAGGGTCTGGTTCAGTATCAAGTGGAATTACAATAGGTGGTGACGGTGCAACAGTTGATCCGGTAATATCAGCAAATGAAAAAATGCAAATGGTTGTATATGGAAGCAATGGAACTATTGTAAACTCGAATACAGTTGTGACATTTAGAGGAACAACAGCAACAGCAACATCGGCGTTAGCATCAGTTAAAGATGACATAATTGAAATTGATGGCACACCATTGACTATTGGATATAGTGCAATTTCTAGCATCAGCGAGACTTCATCTGTGACAGAAACAACTGCGGTTGCATCAGGTGATACTATTGTCGTTGATGGAACAACAAAGTCTTTTGCAGACTTAACTGTTACTGGAACTGTTTCAGCGCCAACTATACCTCAAAACAAACCACTACAGGTTAATGGAACATTGCTATCGCTGGTCGCGGCAGATGATATAGATGCAGTTATACTAAACATTAATACGAATAGTCTTGATGTTATTGCAAGTAAAACAGCGAATGATGAGTTAATATTAACTACAACAAGTGGTGTACTTGAACTATCAGGTTCCGCACTAACTGACTTGGGTTTATCAACTACTTCATCATATAAACAAAGTAAGTTTAAAAATATTGCTACAGAACTATCTACAATATCAGGTATAACATCTACTGTATCAGCGGGCGGATTGTTAACTATTGCAAGTACAAACAACACAATGACATTGGCTGGGACAGCATTGTCGGTGTTAGGCATGACTGCTGGTAATTATAGTGCAACAAGTAATCCAACTGCACAATCGGTTGTTAATCAAATCAATGCGTTGGGTATTGTAGACGCATCAGCATCAGGTAACGCAATAACAATTTCTAGTTCAAATTCAGATTTGGTTATTACAGAAACAACACCGGGTGCTATGGGTAGACTAGGATTTGCTACAACTACTGTAACAGTAGACGCACTAACAAATATTATTGAAGATATTCAAAATCAAGCATTACAAGGTGTAACAGGTGTAACATTATCTAAGAGTGCATCGGGCAGACAATTACAGATTGCTAGTTCACAGTCAAGTATAGTTCTTTCTAATATAACTGGTAATCCATTAAACGATTTGGGTATACTTGTAGGAACTTATAATAATTCTACAACAGTAAGTAGTAGTGCATCAGAATTCAAAGATTATATAAACTCACAATCAAGTGATATCATTGTAAATATTACAAGTGATGGTAGAATGGTATTCACTACAAGTGCAGTTAGTTTAACATTTAGCGGAACCACAGACGCAATGTTATCTAAGTTAGGATTATATAGAGACTATACAAGTGTTACAAGTAACGCAAACTTTAAAGCAATGCGTTGGAAGTCAATGAGATTTACTCCTAATTATTTGTTTGAAACATTTGACGAGTTCTATACAGACTTAGGATTAAATGCAGAGGCTTTGATTTGGGCAGATGATTATATAAGTGAAGGTTGGGCGGTCTTAAACAGAAATAGTACTGGTTCTCTTTTAATAAGAAACAGACAAGCAAACACACTTGAAGTAGATTTCATGAAGCGTGTGATAATAAAAGATGGCAATAACTTCTTTAACTATCAACTATATGACCCTCTTAACTTAAAATTCCCAGGCTCAGCAACAAGAGATATTGATTATGTTACGTGGGAAGATCCGGCTGGGTACGATACTGCAACAGACAATGAACTATGGCTTGATGAGAACTTAGGAAAGATTTGGTGGGACACTACACTTGCACGTTACTATAGGTATAATGATTATGGAGATGCAAACAAATTAATAGTCGAATCATTTGCATCAAAATATTGGGGCAAATTGGTAGCAGGTTCTGAAATTAATATTAAGCAATGGTCTAAGAGTGAACAGTTGCCGGAAGGAATAACAAAGTTCACAACCAAAGTATACTTTGATACGACAAAGAATAAATCTATTACTGAATACTACTATTGGAGTGAAGCTGGCAACGATCCGGTCGCTGGTAAGACATTAAGCATTGCAGAAATAAAAATGCTACTTGAAAGCGGAGATATTAGTAATAAGTTTATTCCAATTTCAAATAATAAAATACTTATAAGCAATAACGCATACATATTTGAAAATGAATCGATTAATGTTTCTATCGAATATAGAGTAACACCAGATGTATCATCTAAACATACAGATTGGAAATTCGTCAAAGAAGGCGGAAAATATGATACAAGTGTAGTTGATGGCGAACTACAAAGGCAAATGATTGATAGTATCGCTAATGTTCATTTTGAGCAGTATGACCAGAAGAAAGTTGAGCAATCTATGTTGGGTGATCCTAATCACACAATTATAACATTCCCAATTCTTTCAGGTTTATATGGCGGTGGCAGAGACGATGCAACCCACGATGATACCGTTGTTACACTTAACTCTAAAATAATCGATGCATCAGATATTGGGTTTGATATTTCTACAACAAATCCAAATTTGGCTAAGTTGCTAATTGCTAAGTCAGTAACAGTATTACCAGACGATGTAGTAAGAGTTTACAGAATGATACCTACAGAAAATAATTGGTTTACGAATCTACAAATTGCTAGAGAAAACTTTGCATCAATTCTTAACAAAGAGTTGTCTAACAAACACTTAACAGGTAGCTTCCCATTCTATAAAGATTTTATAGAACCAGACCAACTTGCATTATCATTGGGTGACTGGTACTTAACAGACGAATACAAAGAAATTAAGAGATACGGATATCTATCAAAGACACGAAACTTTGATATGCTAAAATTATACAAAGACGGTGTAACATCATTCAAGTTAGAATTGCCGACACACGATGAGTATTATGCTGAACATGACGGTGCTTTGCGTTTAGTTAATAGTTCAAAGAATGCACTTAAATTATCTTATAATGATTTAGTATTCCCAGAGAACGACCAAGCATCTACAAAATATTACGAAAATGCATTAGGCGTTCAAATACATGAAATAATGGGATTGCTAATAACATATCCTAAGAGAAATCTTCTTAACAATCTATTATTTGGTATGATTAATTACATGTATACTGAAAAAACACATCCAGATTGGATATTCAAATCAAGCTACATTGATATAACAATGTTTCATAGAGACTTGAGACAGTATGCTATATACCAACGTGATAGCGAAGAAGATATTTTAGAATACCTAACTGAGGCAAAACCGTATCATACAAAGATACGAACAAAGACCCGTGTATACGGAAAAGATGAACTTATAAAGTCAGATGTAGATATTGAAGAAAAAATGGAAATCTCACTTGACTTTGGTAACCATTCACGTTATATTGAATCAGACACTATTGACGGTGGAGATGAGCAGATTATCGATGCAGATAATTATGCCGATATCGCAGACGGAACTTGGGAACAAGGAAGGCTATTAAGAACTAGACAAGAATATACTGCCGAAGCAGGTGGATTTGATACTGGTCTAGTGCTTCCTACAATACTAGATTCATCTACTGTGATGGTTAAGCAATATACAGATGCAACGAAAACAACGCATGACAAAACATACATGTTCGTATATGACATGTTCGGGCGTGGTTGGAGAATTGGAGTCGATGCAGAATCTACAGCAACATCATTTGATGGTACAACAGTTGTAGTGGATACGCCAGCATCATTTAAGACTGCATCTAAGAAGAATAAGAAACTAATTGCTTTTGAAAACGAAACAACAGGTGTTATAGAATTTATGACATATAATAAGAAAGCAAGTCAAAACCTTACTATTGACGAAAGAGGACTCTATACAGGATTGCATACAGCACCCGGGTCGACCAGCAAAGTATATGCGTTAGATACGCCACTTGAAATGGTTCTTCACGGAAAACTTAAAGCAGAATGGATATAAAACCATATAGAGAGTATTTTGATAAATAGTTAAGATTACTAAGAGAGATAAAAATGTTTAAAGAT
>MDSX01091951.1_pt1 | contig 15909 bp, 16 predicted proteins | sample 811141 | NCBI WGS metagenome assembly MDSX01 (sample SAMN05326642, study PRJNA326480) | marine metagenome | isolation source: seawater | place: Atlantic Ocean: South East | collected 2010 | reverse complement strand
CCTTATCGTATAATCCTTCAGATATAAGAGAAGAAATAAAAATATGATCTACTTCTTGCAATATTCTTACTTTTTCTTTGGTAACATCTCCCAATATACGAATGGCTAATCCTGGACCAGGGAAAGGGTGTCTTCCTAATAAGGATTCATCAATATTCATAGAACGTCCTATTCTTCGAACCTCATCTTTAAAGAGTGTATTCAAGGGTTCAACAACTTTAAGCTTCATGAAGTCTGGTAATCCTCCAACATTGTGATGCGATTTAATAGTTGCTGATGGTCCTCCAGTAGCAGATACCGACTCAATGACATCAGGATAAATAGTTCCTTGAGCCAACCACTTCACATCTTTTATGAGGTGCGCCTCATCATCAAAAATATCTATAAATTTATTACCTATTGCTTTTCGCTTAGCTTCAGGGTCGCTAACACCATCTAAAACTTGGTAGAATCGATCCTTAGAATCAACGCCCTTGATATTAAGACCCATTTCTTTATATTGCTCCAAAACGTTCTCAAACTCGTTTTTACGTAACAAGCCATTATCAACAAAAATGCAATATAGATTGTCGCCAATTGCCTTATGTAATAACACACTGGCAACGGTTGAATCTACACCACCAGACAGCCCAAGAACGACTTTATCATTACCCAATTTGGATTTTAATTCATCTACCGTTCGTTGCACAAAAGAGTCTGGAGTCCAGTCTTGAGAGCATTCACAAACATCAATTAAAAAGTTAGATAACAATTGTTTGCCATCAGTCGAATGATAGACTTCTGGATGAAATTGTATAGCAAATATTTTTTCGTTAATGAATTGGTAACCAGCTACTTGCACATCTTCAGTTGAAGCTATAATTTCACAAGAATTCGGCAAAGAAGTAATGGTGTCTCCGTGACTCATCCACACTTGAGAACCTTCTGAAATACCCTTAAAAAGTGAATTAGAAGAGTTCACAAAGGATAACTTTGCTCTACCATATTCACGAATTTTTGAAGGCAAAACTTCACCCCCATTTATTTTAGCAAGATGCTGTGCGCCATAACAAACACCCAAAACTGGCAACACCCCAATAATACCATCCAAATTAGGTATTGGTGCATTATCATCTCGTACAGAAGATGGACTTCCCGAAAGGACAACACCTTTGAGGTTATCAGTCAATTCTGGTATTTTATTGAAGGGATGGATTTCACAATAGATATTAAGCTCTCTGACTCTTCGTGCAATGAGCTGAGTATATTGAGAACCAAAATCTAGTATAAGTATCTTTTCTTGAGCCATTTGACATTGAATTTAAAGGGCTAAAACTACAAAATTAGTATCTAGTGGGTTGAGTTCGTCTTTTAACTTTTTTATAAAGTTATCACCATATTTTAAATAATAGGGAATAAAATTATCGTAGCGTTCTTGTAAAGTAGCGTTTGGAAAAAAACTAGCCTTTATCTTTGAAATCTGCGAGAGAGCTGTCTCATGCTTAACTTTTTCTATTCGGTATAGTTTTTTAGCTAACTTCTCCAAGGAGTTCTTTTGCCTCTTATGTTCGGCATCTATGATGGGCCTGTGTGCGTCTCCCTCAAATTTACTTTTCATTTTATCGAACAATTGAGTTAAAGAATCTAGCTCACGATCTAGTGAAAAATCTTTTTGAGATTGTATGTATTGCTTATGTAAATCGGCTTCAGAATTGAAAAAGTCTTCTATTGAAAAGCCCAATTTCTCAATTTTGTTGAGCTGTGACGAATGGCTTAACAAAAGTGAATTCCTTAAAACCAAAATCGGAAAGGGTATATTTTCAAATTCAAAGGCTGTTTTTAACTGCATCCAATACGCCATTTCAGCACCTCCGCCAATATATGCTAAGTTAGGTAATATCAACTCTTGATAAAGTGGTCGCATGAGAACGTTAGGACTAAAATTTTCAGGAGAATTAACAACCTCTTGTGCATCTAAGGGCGAAGCTATTCTTTCTCTCCCTCCCTCTTCTAACTTGAAAAAATTTATTTCTCTAACATGTGCCTGAGCTTTGTAGTTTTTACTTAACTTTTCTGATTGTAAGGCTATGATAGAAGCAAAAGACTTTTCGCAAATATCCTTTTTCATGACCTCAACGAATAGTTTTTTTAGCTGAAAATCGTCACCATCTAGGATAACAAGACCATCGTTTTTGAATAAACTATTAACCAAAATACGACTAGCTTGTGCCAAGTTCTGCGCAGAATAAGCCTTGTGAAAAATGCCTTTTAATTGTTGAGCGTTTTCATCATCTCCAATCATGGCATCCAACTCTTTCAAAACGGAAGGTATATCGTTTAAATTCATTCTCCCAACTGCTCCGCACTGTTTAGTATTCCACCTTACAGTCTGACCGAATAATTGTGCATGATTAATTTCTTCAAAATCGTGATCTTCTGAAGCCATCCAAAAAATAGGCACAAAATGCTTTGATGGGTAGTGTTTCTTCAATTCCTTAGCAAGGTTAATTGTTGAAACTATCTTGTATATAAAATACAAAGGCCCAGTAAACAAACACAACTGATGACCTGTAGTAACAGTAAAAGTATCCTCAGACTCTAGCGACTCAATATTCTCTTTTGATAAATCTGACAATTCAAGAGTAGCGTTTTGCCTTTTCAAAACCTCAACAAGAGTTTGTCTATCAGTAGAAAATTGACTTCTATCCTGTATTTGTGTGCGGTAATTGTCTATCTTATTATATCGACCATAAAAAACTGACAAATCAGGCTTTTCATCTAAATAGTCTTGCACCAAAGGGCTTAAAACATTAATTTTACGATATGGTATTTGCTTTGAACTCACTTTCAGGCAAAAGTAAGTAAAATGAAAAAGTTAGAATTTATTTATACGATAAAATAAGAGATTAAATCAATAGTTACTTAATCATGAATAAAATTTATCTAATCACCCTCTGTATTTTTACTTCTTTTTTTTCCTTCTCCCAAATCATTGTTGAAGATTATCAAGATTCTCAATCTGATAAAGTCAGTGAATTAAGCATTACTATAGAACCGTATAAAAAACTTAGCAATGGTGCTTTTTTCACATCACTTACTTTAGTCTCGGACAATCCTTATGTGGAATATGTCAAAGGCTTTGATTTTGAATGGGGCTACCGCTATCAGCTAAAAGTTAAAGAAACCATATATGCCAATCCTCCTCAAGATGTATCAGATAGAGATTATGAGCTTATAGAAGTCGCATTACAAACACTAGCTTACCAAGATTTTGAAATGATTCTTATTAATGAATTCTACCTATCAGAGCCTAGAGGTGAATCCATTACAAAATTAAAAGCAGGACTGTATCGCTATCACGATAAAATGGAATTCTATGTGCCTCCTGTGCTAAGAGCTGATTTCGATAGAAAAATGAAAAAGAAAGCGTACTGTAAAGGAAAATTCAGCTTTCAAGAAGACGGAAGCATCCATCTCCTAAAACTCAAGTAAACAAACTGATTTAACCTCGTGAAAAAACTACTCTTTATATTACTCATCTCCAACGCACTGTTTGCACAAGAAAAGTCTACTTCCATCTCTATTTACTGGAAACCTCTTTTTAACCCTGTTGGTGACCACTGGGGCTATGGAAATAAAGTTGGATTAAGTATTGAGAAAAATCTGAGCAAAAAATTTGATTTGACATTTAACATTAACAACGGTAATTACACATACTCTTCGCATAATGTCAATATTAATTTCGTAAAGAAGAGCATCATTGACCTTAATTTAAATGCTAGATTCATGTTTTCAAGAGAAAGACGTGTTAACACATTCATTATTGCTGGTGGCGATTATTCAAAAACAAATAACTTTAGTATAGATTATTTATTCAATGAAACAGAAAATAAAAATTTTACCTCAAATAGAGATTCTTATATAAGGCCTTATGCCAATCTTGGCTTACGATTTGGAAAAGAGCATAGACGATTTGTTGTCGACCTAACTCTTTTAGATTATAATATTACAAACGGTTTTCATGGCAGTCGCAATACAGGTTATCTGAAAATAATGTTAAAATTAAAATAAATTGATAACTTTGCTAAACTTAAAAAAAACAAACCATGAAATTTTCACCATTAGCTATTTTTATACTGACTCTACTAACTATACCGAAAACCTCATTAGTTCAGAAGATGATATAGTATTGGAGCGCTTACTCAATACAGGCAAAACGTCCATAAGTTATATGGATTCTTGTAAAGAAAATAGCATTGCAGTTGAGCAAGTAATTAAATATAATAGTTACTACAATTTGGAATTTACGGACAAAAATGATGACATCAATCTTATCTATTTAGCAAAAATAGGTGGAAACGAAATTAGAGTAATCAACGAAACGAGTCCTACTCCGAAGACTTATACTCTTATTGAATAATTACACTATATCTCCATAGAGGTCGTAGTGATCAGCATGGGTGATTTTGACATTGGCAAAGTCGCCCATTCTAACATATGAGTCTGTGGCTTTGACTAACACCTCATTATCTACATCTGGTGAATCAAATTCAGTTCTACCAATAAAGTACTCCCCTTCTTTCCTATCAAAAAGCACTTTAAAGGTCTGGCTCACTTTGGCTTGATTGAGTCGATAAGAAATATCGCTTTGTAGCTCCATTATCTCTTCAGCCCTTTGGTGTTTAATTTCTTCTGGCACATCGTCTTCTAATAGGTGAGCATGGGTGTTTTCTTCGTGTGAATAAGTAAATACACCCAAACGGTCAAATTCAGTATCACTGACCCATTGCTTGAGTTCTTGAAAATCTTCTTCTGATTCGCCCGGATAACCTACAATTAGGGAGGTGCGAATAGCCATTCCAGGAACATCTTCTCTAAACTTTTTCAATAGAGCATCTGTTTTTTGATGAGTCGTTCCTCTTCGCATGGATTTTAAAACAGAATCGCTTATATGCTGCAAAGGAATATCGATGTAGTTACAAATTTTATCGTTAGTTCGAATCACTTCCAAAACATATTCAGGAAATCCAGTGGGAAAAGCGTAATGCAAACGTATCCATTCTACACCCTCAACCTCTGATAAAGCAAGCAGTAAGTCAGCTAACCTTCTTGATTTGTACAAATCCAGTCCGTAGTAAGTCAAATCTTGAGCGATTAGAATAAGTTCTTTAACGCCGTCCCTAGCTAAGTTAGTAGCCTCTTTGACCAAATCCTCTATAGGCTTGGATTTATGCTTACCACGCATCAAAGGGATAGCACAGAAAGAACAAGGACGGTCACAACCTTCTGCAATTTTCAAAAAAGCATAATGCTTGGGTGTAGTTGTCATGCGTTCCCCTATCAGCTCATGCTTATAATCTGCTCCTAGAGCCTGTAACAATTTTGGCAAGTCAGTTGTGCCAAAATACTCGTCTACATTAGGGATTTCTTTCTCTAAATCGGGCTTGTAACGTTCTGACAAACAACCTGTAACAAATAGCTTATCAATTTTACCATCTGATTTGCGTTCGGCCTGTTCAATAATAGTATTGACGGATTCTTCCTTAGCGTTATCTATGAACCCACAAGTATTGATTACTACTATATTGGCATCGTCTTTTTCAGACTCGTGCTCTACTTCCATCTTATTGGCTTTCAATTGCCCCATCAAGACTTCAGAATCGTAAATGTTTTTAGAACACCCCAGGGTGATAACGTTGATTTTATTATTTTTAAGCGACTTTGTCCTCATCTTAGTTGAATAAAGAGTCCACAAACTCTTTTTTATTGAACACTTGTAAATCTTCTATTCCTTCTCCTACACCTATATAGCGAACAGGTATTTTGAATTGATCAGAAATACCAATAACCACACCACCTTTAGCAGTACCATCTAGCTTACTTAAAGCTAATGAATCTACTTTTGTTGCAAGGGTAAATTGTTTGGCTTGTTCAATGGCGTTTTGCCCTGTAGAAGCATCTAGAACTAACATTACATCGTGTGGAGCGTTAGGGATAACCTTAGTCATTACATTTCTAATTTTAGTCAATTCGTTCATCAGATTGACTTTATTATGCAATCGACCTGCCGTATCAATAATGACTACATCAGCTCCCTTAGTTTTAGCAGATTGTACCGTATCAAAAGCTACAGATGCAGGGTCAGAGCCCATGTCTTGCTTTACTATCTCTACTCCTACTCTTTCAGACCAAATAACTAATTGATCTACAGCAGCAGCTCTAAAGGTATCGGCAGCACCTAGAACTACTTTTTTGCCTTCTTTTTTAAATTGATGAGCCAACTTCCCAATGGTTGTTGTTTTGCCAACACCATTAACACCGACTACCATAATAACATAAGGACCATCTGTTTCAGGCACCACAAAGTTTACTTCATCAGTGTTGTTACTTTCTTCTAGTAATTGGCTTATCTCATCTTTAAGAAAGGCATTAAGTTCATTGGCATCGAGGTATTTATCTTTTGCCACCCTTTCCTCTAGTCTTTCAATAATTTTAAGAGTCGTTTCAACACCTATGTCTGAAGTGATTAAAGCTTCTTCTATGTCGTCAAGAGCCTCCTCGTCTACTTTAGACTTACCGGCAACGGCACGTGATAACTTACCGAAAACATTTTCTTTCGTTTTTTCTAAACCTTTATCGAGTTTATCCTTTTTATCTTTTGAAAAAAAACCAAATATTCCCATAGTTATACGCTGTTATTAAACAGAAAAAGCTCCTTTTTCAAGAAGCTCAGTCCATTAAGTTATAAGAAAAGGTTTATTTCTTAGCCAAAAATTCGTTCACTTTATCTTTAGGAACGATTTCTGATTTAAAACCGTAAGAGCCTGTCTTCTCAGACTTGGTCATCTTGATTACTTTTGTAAAATCTTTTGCTCCTCTTTTCTGTAAAGATGCTACTGCCTTCTTTGCCATAATATATCAGCTTTAAATTGCTTATTTAATTTCTTTGTGAACCGTCATTTTTTTAAGAATTGGGTTGAACTTTTTCAACTCCATTCTGTCCGGTGTATTCTTTTTGTTCTTTGTAGTAATGTAACGAGATGTACCTGCTTGTCCAGATGCTTTGTGCTCTGTACATTCTAAAATCACTTGAACTCTATTTCCTTTCTTAGCCATTTGCTTAAAAATTATTGGGTTGCAAATTTAATTAAACTATTGTTATCTACAAATACTATTGAAGCTTTTTAACGTCAATCAAAAATAAATGGTCTGCTATCTGAAAATCTTTTCTCCAAATAGACAATTTCATCTCTTTCCATTCTTTTTCAGGATAAATCCAATCGAACTTACCATTTTCTAAAGTCACTTTTATAGGCATATCGAAGCCGTTAATAGCATTCCATCTGTATTTAAGTGTTTTTCTCTTACCCCAACCACTGAGTTTATATTCTAACTCAGGTAATTTTGGTGTATATAAATATTGCTGATACAACATATCAAAATTACGACCACTTTTATCATTTATATAGTCTAAAACATCACGGCCATCAATAGTCTGATGCTTGAAGTGATTAGTCATTGATTTAATGATATCAAACCATAAAGTGTCGTTTTCTACATGACTTCTTAGAGTGTGTAAAAATGCACTTCCTTTAGCATACATATCGCTACTTCCCTTGTGGTGAACGTCTGGCGTTCCTACTATTGCTCTTCTATTTTGAGCCATAGACATTTGATTTTTAACATATTTAATCATAGCGTCATAGCCATACGTACATTCTACATACAGAACTTCAGCGTAGGTGCAAAAGGTTTCTTGAATCCACATATCAGCAATATCATTAGCCGTAATACTATTACCCCACCACTCGTGACCACTTTCATGAATAATAATGTAATCAAATCCTAATCCAGCGGTAAAACGTGTATTGCCCAGGTAACCCAGTTTATATTGATTGCCGTAGGCAATAGCACTTTGATGTTCCATGCCTAAATAAGGTGTTTCTACTAGAGCAAAACCATCGTCCCAAAAAGGATAAGGACCTAGGTATTTTTCAAGACAATGAAGCATAGGTTTAACCGACTGAAATTGCTTTTTTGCTTTTTCTAAATTATAGGGTAAAATATAATAATCTAACGCTAAGGTATCCACACCACTTATGTATTCATCAGAAAAATGTGAATAATCACCGATATTAAGTGAGATATCGTAATTATTAATAGGATATGACACGAACCAATGGTAAGTGTTGTATAGCTTAGTGGATTTGCGCAAGTCGTGAAAACGTAAATTTCCATTTGAGATGCATTGCAGACCAGCAGGAACTTGACAACTTATCAGCATACTATCAGGTTCATCGGACTGATGGTCTTTGTTGGGCCACCACGAACTAGCTCCTAAGCCCTGACAAGAAACTCCTATCCAGTCCTTACCATTTTTGTCTTTATCCCAGGAAAAACCTCCATCCCAAGGGGGATTAATAGCTACCCTAGGATTACCTTCATAGTAAACTCTGATATAACTCTGCTGTCCTTTTTTTACTATAGTATCAAAATTGACAAATACAGCATTGAATTCTCTAGTGTAATTTTGCGTTCTCCCTTCGAAAAGGATTTCCGAAATACGCATATTATCAAATAAATCAATCTGAATTAGTTCAAAATCAGATTGGGCTTCAAAATGTATCTCAGAATAACCTTTAATGAATTTTTCTTCTGGATCTACAGATATTTTTAAATGGTAATAGTTTACGTCATAGCATAACCGTTCAGGAGAAAGAAACCCTCGCAAACTATCTTTCCTACCAAATTCTTGAGAATAAGCAAATAAAGATTGAAATAGAATTGTAAGTAAAATGAGTTTTTTCATAGTTTGTTCAATTGATTTACTCAATTAAAGTGAGTGTCAATGTACAATTTTCTGACAAAAGCATAAACGTTGCAGTAATATTAATAATCGCTGTATTCTCTGATTGCAAAAACCCAGTGCCTGACAATTGTGTTAATCCAGTTGGATCTTCACCACTCACAGAGATATTACCGTCATTATCTATAGTTCCCTCTAAGGTAAATAATCCAAAATCGACAATTAAATCACCTTCATTTGTACCTTCTACAATAGTAATTTCACTAGCGCCAAAATCAATTAGTTCAGACATTAAAACACCATCACAATTCGACTCAACCGCCCAATTATTTACCATTATTTGAGAGGCATATGTACAGCTTCCATCATCAAAAGTAGCTTCTTGATCATAATTGAAAGCCAACTCGTCGGTACATCCGTAGCAAGATAGGTAATCACACGATTGGTTATCAACATTGGCAAGACTATTATAATTACATGCCGTATCAACCATACATCCAAATATAGTCTCAATATTATCTTCTCCACCGCTAGGATTTATGTCTTCATTAATATTATCATCTTCCTTTTTACAAGAAATAATTACTAGAGAAGATAAGATGGATATGGTCAGGATTCTTAAACTAAATTTCATAAATGTTGTATGTAAGGTTAAAAAAAAAGCTGTTACCAAATGTAACAACTTTATTCTTATTTAAAAAGAAGTATTGTAAATTACAACAATACGTTATCGTTTTCTAATGCTTTTTTCAATACTGAAGTGATACCATTTTTATCAATAGTTCTTAGCGCACTTGCTGATACTTTTAAAGTAATCCATTCGCCAGACTCTGGAATAAAAAATTTCTTAGTCTGTAAGTTTGGGTAAAATTTTCTTTTGGTTTTTCTGTTAGAGTGAGAAACATTGTTTCCAACCATTACTTTCTTACCTGTTATGTCGCAAATTCTTGCCATCTCCGTATTGTTTAATTATTTTGGGTTGCAAATATAAACTTATTTATTAAAAAAACTACCCTTTTATTTTTCTGCTACACTAATCAAAAAATTAAGTGCCGCATTTGAAGCTCTAATGATATTTGTATCTCTATCTGTATTGTAAGCAACGGTTTGAGAATATACATTTAATGGTGTAGCTACTGCCATACAAATTGTACCTCCTTTAACACCTGCACTATCGACTAATTCTGCCAATCCAGAGGTAGAAATAGCAAAATCGCTGTTAAATAACCTTTGAGAACATTGCGCCATTTCTCGCACGACTTCTTCACTGACAAGTCCGTATGCAGAAATTGTATCAGAACTTACTTTTAGAACATCTTCTTTAATTTTTTTAGAATAAGCGATCAATGAACCTTTGAAATATTCTGAACTTCCAGAAATAGAGGTTATCATCTTGGCTATATTGCCTCCTGTACAGCTTTCAGCTGTAGAAATACTGCAATCTTTTTCATTCATTATTTGCCCAACGACCTCCTCATTCAAACGTTTTTGATACTTAGAAAAATAAGGGCCAATTATTGTTTTGAGGGTTTCTATATTTTCATCAATCAGATTTTCAATATACGCTCTATCATTCCCCCTAGCTGTAAAACGCAACATCAGGCAACTTGCAGAAGGCAAATAGGCTAATTTTATCTCCTTGGGCAATGAATTCTCCCAATCAACAATCAATTCTGCTAAATGCGATTCTATAATTCCCCTAGTATAAACCGTCTTGTGAACAATCTCCAACAAACTATAAGCCTCTTTTAGCTTAAAGAGAACAAGTTGCATCATTGACTTCATTTCATAAGGGACACCAGGCATAGAAACTATTACCTTTCCATTGTGCTCAAACCACATTCCTGGCGCCGTACCCTTCCTATTTCTAATGACTTTACATTTGGAAGGAACCAAAGCTTGTAACTCGGTATACTCATTAACCATTCTATTTCTCAACTCAAAATAAGCTTTGATATCTTTTAAAACTTCTTGACTCAATACTAATTTATCGCCAAAAAAATCACATAAGGTCTGTTTAGTAATATCATCTTTAGTAGGTCCAAGTCCGCCGGTTAAAAAAATGAAATCCGAATGTTTTAATGAATTATTGAGAGCGGACACTATATGCTCTTGTTTATCAGATATGGTACTTATCTCAACAACTTGAATGCCATTACTTTCTAAAAAATCTCCTATCCATGCCGAGTTTGTATCAATAGTTTGACCTATTAATATCTCATCGCCTATGGTGATTATATCCGCCCTCATTGATACAGCCTAAGCTGAAATTACTCAACAATATAAAAAGATTTGTTTTGAGCTGTTTCCTCGCCATCAATATCCTGTACGATAATTGTTAACTCGTATCTGCCAGGCTCTAAATCTGGATAAGGAAGAGCTATTTGAAGAGTATCATTCACATTTGTACCTGAAAGGTTGTAGTCTCTTTCAAAATTCCAAGGTGCAGATTGTAAACGAGCATTTTCAAAATTATCAAGAACTGAAACTCTAAACTGGTTTAGTCCGTTATCATCAGAAAATTCATAGATAAACTCTAAAAAAGCACCATCTGCTTTTTGAATGTTTGAAGACGTAAGTGTTATTGAATTAATAACAGGGGAATCGTTTTTTTGGGTACAAGCGAACATTAAAGTCATAACGAATGCTAGTGTCAATAAATTTTTCATAGGTAGGTTTATTTAATTGTTAATAATAATTGTTCAAAGGTCATACTTTTTTGCGAACCATCAAACATATTTTTGACTGTTATTGTATTGGTTTTCATTTCATTTTCACCAATTAATAATACGTATTGAACGTTTTTTCTATCTGCATATTGCATTTGTTTTTTCATCTTGGCTTTGTCTGGATATATCTCTGACTGCACCCCCTCACTCCTCAATTGTTTTAACATCTTCAAGCAATAATCGGCCTCTATATCGCCAAAATTAGCGAACAAAACTTGAGTACCTTTTTCAGTCAAATCAGGGAATAAACCAAGACTTTCAAGTACAATACAAATTCTATCAAAACCAAATGAAATACCTACACCAGACACGTTATCAAGTCCAAAAATACCTGTCAAATTATCATATCTACCGCCTCCACCAACACTACCAATATCAACCCCATTAGCTTGAACTTCAAAAATAGCACCAGTATAGTAGTTCAAACCTCTTGCAAGAGTTACATCAATCTCTAAAGCAGCACATTGTAGCTTTAAACTTTCTAATCGATTAACCACATCCGTTAACTCATCAATACCTTCCAAACCAATTGCTGATCCTTCTAGAAAAGACTTTAAAGCTGTTAATTTATCCGTATTTTCTCCTTTTAAATCAAAAAGGATATCCATTTTACTAACCGTCTCCTTAGAAATGCCTTTACTATACATTTCGTCTTTAACTTTTGCCTGGCCTATTTTATCGATTTTATCTAGTGCAACGGTAATATCAATTATTTTATCTTCTTCGCCAACAACTTGAGCTATTCCACTCAAAATTTTTCTATTGTTAATTTTGATAGTTACATCATCTATACCTAATGTGTTGAATACCTCGTCATAAAGCTGAACTAATTCTATTTCTGCTATTAGAGATGTTGTGCCTATAATATCGGCATCACACTGATAGAATTCTCTAAATCTTCCCTTTTGTGGTCTATCAGCTCGCCATACATTTTGCATTTGATAACGTCTAAAAGGAAAAGTGATATCATTTCTATTTTGCGCAACATACCTAGCAAATGGGACTGTTAAATCATACCTTAGAGCCTTATCAGAAATCTGCGGGGTCAATGATTTGGAAGTCGTAGCCTCATCAATTTGTGATTTTGACAAATAATCACCTGATTTTAAGATTTTAAAGATTAATTGGTCGCCTTCTTCGCCATATTTACCGGTCAAAGTATCTAGTTTTTCCATAGATGGCGTTTCAATTTGTTCAAATCCATACCTATCAAACGATTTTTTCATCATCTGAAAAACATAATTTCTTTTCCTCATCTCCGTTGGAGAGAAATCTCTTGTACCCTTTGGAATACTAGGTTTGTTAGCCATTTTTTAAAAATCTTAAAATCAAGCAAATATCTAAAAATTACTCTTGAAATAATCAAGAGACTAGATATTTATTGTAAAATTCAACAAAAAAGATTGTGAGATGATAAGATTTTAAGATATTTGCAAAATATTAATTAATCTATTTTTAAATACAAAAATCAAAGAATTATGAAAAAAATGCTTTTAACAGCTGCTGTTGCTTTTACAAGTTTAATCGCTTCTGCACAATTTATGGTTACTGCTGATTTAGACATCGAAGATTTCGATACTGACAGTATTTCTGAAACTACAGACTTCGGATTTGGTTACATGATCAATGACACTTGGACTGTAGGTGCTACTATCCCAGCTGGTGATGACGAAGACTTTAGAGTATTTGCTCGTTACTACTGGAATGAGTCTATCTACCTAACAGCTAACACAACTGCTGAGGACTTCTCTGACAACCTTCGTTTAGGTGCTGGTTATAGTTTTGCGGCATATGGTAGTTTCTACGTTGAGCCAAACTACACTTTCAACTTATCAGAAGATGATGCAGGTGATAGAAATGGCAAATTAAAGTTAGGTTTAGCTTACAGATTCTAAACCAACCTTTCAAATTTAAAAAAAAAGTGTATCGTAATTGATACACTTTTTTTTTGCTTAAAATCTTACATATTTCTTAACTTTGCACCTAATTAAAACAAGATTTATGATTTGGTTAATTATTATATTTTTCATGATTGTCGGTGGTATCGTTAGTAGCCGACTCAAAAACAAATTCAAAAAATATTCTTTAGTCCCATTGTCAAATGGAATGACTGGTAAAGAGGTTGCCGAAAAAATGTTGGCTGACCATGGCATAAGAGATGTAAAAGTTGTTTCTGTACCCGGAAGGTTAAGTGACCATTATAACCCTGCTGACAAAACAGTAAACCTTAGTCCTGATGTTTATAGCAAATGTAGCGTTGCTTCTGCAGCTGTTGCTGCTCACGAATGTGGCCATGCTGTACAACATGCTACGGCTTATTCGTGGTTGCAAATGCGATCGGCTATGGTTCCTGCTGTTGCATTCAGCAGCAAAATGCTAAACTTTATTTTTATAATGATGTTTTTGGGAGCAGGCTTTCTAGGCTGGTTTGGTATAGACACTGCTCTTTTGGTTGTTATCGTTTTTCAGTCTGCTATCACCTTGTTTACTTTAGTAACACTACCTGTTGAATTTGACGCAAGCAACAGAGCATTAGTATGGTTGAATAGTAAAAGCATTACCAATCAACAAAATCACCCTCTTGCTGTTGATGCTTTAAAATGGGCCGCTGGTACTTATATGGTAGCCGCTTTAGCTTCACTAACTCAGCTAGCTTATTACATCATGCTTTACTTGGGTAATAGAGATTAAAAAATCAATACTAATACTATACAAACCTTACTTCAATAAGTAAGGTTTTTTTTTATTTGGTTTTTTAAGACAAATTAATTGCCGAAATTTGTACCTCACTTTTATTTATCTTTTTATATGTACAAGTCATTTTGTTTTTTATTGATTTTTCTATTTTCAACAGTTTATAGTTTCGCTCAAAAAAATTGGGCACAAGACATCCATAATGAACAAAAATCGTTGTACGACATACAAGAAGATTTTGAAAATTATTGGGAGGGAAAAACCATAGGAAAAGGTAAAGGCTGGAAACCATTTAAAAGAAGAGAAGCCTTCATGGAGCCAAGAGTGTACCCATCAGGCATATTTCCCTATGAACAACTCTATATTGAATACAGCAAACTCATAAATCAGCCAAAAAGTACAAGCCAAAATTCTTTTGAAGCAGACTGGCAAGCCTTTGGACCTACGCAGGTACCTCTCCAAAATAGTGGAGAAAAAAGAGGCGTTGGAAGAATTAATAACGTCACTTTTAATCCAAATAACGATAATATACTATGGGTAGGTTCTCCATCTGGTGGCTTATGGAAGTCAGAAGATGGTGGTGAAAATTGGACAACAAATACTAACCTACTACCAAACTTAGGAGTTTCGGATATAGCAATAGACCCTATTAACACCAATATAATGTATATCATTACAGGTGATAGAGATGCTGATGATACGTATGCTTATGGTTTGATGAAATCATTTGATGGTGGCGAAACTTGGAATACAACAGGCTTATCATTCAATATTAATAGCGCATACAGAGGTAACAGAATCCTAATAAACCCTAATAATACCAACATTATTCTTGTTTCGACAAGAAAGTCTGGTTACGGCGAAACCTTCCGCTCAACAGATGGAGGAGATAACTGGGAGTTAGTTCTTCAAGGCCCTAACCTTATTTCTATGGAATTTAATCCTATAAATTCCAACATTATTTATGCTATGACTACTGGAACAAGCAAATACTATCGCTCTGATGACAACGGTATAACTTGGGATAACTTGACTAATGATGCTGGATTGCCTAACTCTGGAAATACAAGAGGAGTAATAGGCGTAACACCTGCTAACTCTAATGTTGTTTATGTTCTTTACAGTGCTGGTGATGGTGGTTTTGGTGGATTATATAAATCTACTGATGGTGGTTATAACTTTGAGCTGCAATCTGATAGTCCAAACATCCTTAGCTGGGAGGTCGATGGTGAAGGTGAAGGAGGACAAGGCACCTATGATTTAGCTCTTGCCGTTTCACCTGATAATGAAAATATAGTTTTCGTTGGCGGTATTAATATTTGGAAATCAACAAATAGCGGCCTAAACTGGGAGATTAGTAGCCACTGGTATGGTGCTGGAGGGACTGAATATGCTCACGCTGACCAACACATGCTGAAGTATAATCCGTCGAACAATGTTTTATACTCTGGAAATGATGGCGGGCTTTATAAAACCGAAAATGTTGGCATTACTTGGACGGATATCAGCGATGGCTTACAAATCACTCAATATTATAAAATTGGTATTTCTCAAACTGATTATGGCTTATTGTTAGGAGGCACACAAGATAATGGTACTCTTAGAGCCAATAGTCAAAACGACTGGGATGCTGTAAGAGGTGGCGATGGCATGGAATGTGCTATTGACCCCACAGATCCATCTATCATGTATTCCGAAATT
>MDSX01001783.1_pt1 | contig 15917 bp, 10 predicted proteins | sample 811141 | NCBI WGS metagenome assembly MDSX01 (sample SAMN05326642, study PRJNA326480) | marine metagenome | isolation source: seawater | place: Atlantic Ocean: South East | collected 2010 | reverse complement strand
TTTAGAAAAAATAAATTTTTCAACCGCTCAAAGTAAATCAGCAAGAAATAACATGGGATGCAGTAATATCGCACATGCTTTTGCTTCATGCGATAAAGCCCAACAGGGTGATGCTGCAAATGGTGCAAAAGTTATTGGAGTTATTTCAGCATACAACGATATGCTATCTGCTCATGCTCCACTTAAAGATTATCCAGATGTTATTAAAGATTCATCATTAAAAAGAAATGCTATAGCTCGAGTTGCCGGCGGTGTTCCTGCTATGTGTGATGGAATTACTCAAGGCGAGCCTGGAATGGAATTATCTCTATTTAGTAGGGATGTGATAGCTCTATCAACTGCTGTAGGATTTTCTCATAATGTTTTTGATGCTGGAATATGTTTAGGAGTTTGTGACAAGATTGTTCCTGGCTTAATGATAGGCGCTCTGACCTTTGGTCATTTACCTATTGGTTTCATACCTGCTGGCCCAATGCCAACGGGAATATCAAACTCTCAAAAATCAGATACAAGAAAGAAATTTGCCAATGGAGAGGTTGATAGATCTGCTTTGATAAGCTCAGAACAGTCTGCATATCATACTTCTGGAACATGTACTTTTTATGGAACAGCTAATACAAATCAATTAATAATGGAAGTTATGGGACTTCAATTGCCAAGCTCGTCATTTGTTCCGCCCAACTCAATTGAAAGGCAATTAATTATTGATAAGACTGTTGAGTGTGTTTTAGATATGAGCGAACAAAATATAAAAATGGGTGAAATGTTAGATTCTAAAAGTTGGGTTAATGCGATGGTTGCATTAATTGCAAGTGGAGGTTCTACCAATTTAGCAATACATTTAATCGCAATGGCAGAAGCTGGTGGCTATAAAATAACTATCGAAGATATAGATGAAATAGCTTCTCTAATTCCTATAATTACAAATATTTACCCCAATGGTACTGCTGATGTTAACGATTTTCATAATGCAGGTGGTGTCTCAGCATTTATTGGATCACTTTTAGATGGAGGTTTTTTGTTTAATGATGTTAAGACTTTATTTGGTGATGGTTTAGAGATCTTTAGAAATACATTAGAAATAAAAAATGATCAATTAGTTTGGAAAAATAAGTCCATCATATTAGACCAAAGCATAATTAGAGATAGCAATAATCCTTTTAAGATATCAGGAGGCTTGAAATTATTAAATGGAAATCTTGGAAAAGGAATTATAAAAACTTCTGCATTAAAGAATTCAGATGCCCTTATTAAAGCACCTGCAACTATATTTGAAGATCAAGAAGAAGTTCTTAAGGCTTTTGGAAATAAAGAACTCAATAAAGATACCATCATTGTTATTCGAGGCCAGGGACCTTCAGCTAATGGAATGCCTGAACTTCATAAATTAACATCTCCACTTAACGTTCTACAATCCAAAGGTTTCGATATTGCAATTATTACAGATGGAAGAATGTCAGGTGCATCTGGAAGTGTTCCAGCTGTCATTCATGTTACTCCAGAGGCAATTCATAATGGCCCAATTGGATTAATTGAAAATGATGATCTAATTGAGCTAGATATTAGGAATGCAACTTTTAAAATACTAGTTGATGATGAAGTATTAAGAAAAAGAACTCATTCTATTATTAAACATAATCATATTGGAATTGGCAGAGAGTTATTTAAGACATTCAGAAACAGTGTTGATACTGTTGAAAAAGGAGCTTCAATTTTCTAATGAATTTATTAAATATAATTACTTCTTGCCAGCTGTTACCACTTGCAACTCTCACATCTAAAGAGCAAGTAGAGCCTTTGTGTAAAGCATTAATTAAAGCTGGTTTACCGCTAATTGAGATAACTCTTAGAGATGAAAGAACTATAAATATATTAGATGAGTTTAAAAAATACCCACAAATTGCTTTTGGAGTTGGCACGATAAGAACAACTCATCAAATTGATAAAGCTATAGAAGCTGATGCTAAATTCTTGATTACTCCAGGGTTCTCAAAAAAATTATCACACTATGCATCTTCAAAAAATATATTATTAATACCAGGTGTTCAAACGCCATCTGAAATTATTGCTGCAAATGAAGAAGGGCATAATGTATTAAAATTTTTTCCAGCTGAATTGGGTGGGGGTGTTAATAAATTAAAGTCTTATCTTTCTGTATTTTCTGACATAAAATTTATACCGACCGGTGGTATCTCAGAAGAAAATGCCCCTAATTATTTGAAACTAGACAATGTTATAGCTGTTGGCGCCTCAGCATTAATTCCATCAAAGTTGATTGAAACAGAATCATGGAATGAGATTGAGGATTTATTAACTCAATCGAAAGCGAATTACTTACAAAGCTAGCATTACAAGAGGATATAAATATGTTTAATACTTTAGATTGGATTATTGTAGGAATTTATTGTCTAGGCCTCATTGCGCTTGCAACGTATGTCTCAAGAACTAGCGGTGATAAAGAAAGAACAGCAGAGGATTATTTTTTAGCTGGCAGATCACTTCCTTGGTGGGCTATTGGTGCATCTTTAATTGCAGCAAATATATCAGCAGAACAGATCATCGGTATGTCCGGTCAAGGATTTGTAGTTGGGATGGCTATAGCAGTGTGGGAGCTTACTGCAGCTATAGCACTAATTGTTATGGCAAAATTTTTCTTACCTTTATTTCTAGAGAAGAAGATTTATACAATGCCTCAATTCCTTGAGCAAAGATTTGATAAAAGAGTTAGCTTAGTACTCTCATTTTTTTGGCTTACTGTATACGTATTTATTAATCTAACCACAGTTTTATGGTTGGGATCAATTGCGATAAATACACTTACTGGCCTTTCGCTAATCAATGGCTTAATTTTTTTAGCATTATTATCACTTGCTTATTCGCTATCTGGTGGTCTTAAGGCTGTTGCAATGACTGATATCCTTCAGGTTGTGCTATTAATTTTTGGGGGATTAGCTGTCTCTTACATAGCTTTAAATAAAATATCTGGTAATAGTGGTGTTGTAGATGGATTAGTAACAGTTTACAACGCTCTACCAGAGAAATTTGATATGATTTTATCTCCAGATAATCCTTCTTATAGTAATTTGCCAGGTATATGGATTTTAATTGGTGCTGGTGTTTGGATTGGACATTTTGCTTATTGGGGTTTTAATCAGTACATCACCCAAAGAGCGTTGGGAGCAAAATCTATTAAAGAAGCTCAAAAAGGGGTTATGTTTGCAGCTTATCTAAAATTATTAATGCCATTAGTAATCGTCTTGCCTGGTATTTGTGCTGCAATTTTGTTTCCTGTTTTAGAAAAATCAGATCAAGCTTATCCTACAATGATGTCGCTCTTACCAAATGGATTATTAGGTCTTACATTTGCTGCACTTATTGCGGCAATAGTATCTTCGTTAGCATCTATGACAAATAGTATAAGCACTATATTTACTATGGATATCTATAGATCCTTTTCAAATAATGAGATCTCTGAGTCAAAGCTAATAAACATTGGAAGGAATGCCGTAGTTATATCATTATTTACTGCAGTAATAGTTGCAAAACCTTTGTTAGGAAGTTTCGATTCAATTTTTCAATATATTCAAAATTTCACAGGCCTATTTACCCCAGGTATTTTGGTTATTTTTTTAGTTGCTTTGTTTTGGAAAAAGGCTACAACCCTATCAACACTTGTTGCAGCCATTTCATCATTAGTACTTTCTATTTGTATAAGTTATGTTCTGCCAGAGCTTCCTTATATTCATCGAATGGGAATAGTATTCTTTATATCTGGTTTTGCTTGTTACATAACAAGTTTGCTTCAAGGTTACCAAGATCAACCAAAGGCAATTGACCTAGGCGATATCAATTTTTCAACCTCAAGAGCTTTTAATATTAATACTTTAATTATTGTTAGTACTCTCACCTTAATTTATGCAGTATTTGCTTAGCTAATTAATATGAAAAAAAACTTCTTAATTTTGTTAATTTTGTTTATATCCTCTTGTGAAAGAGGTGATTCAAATAGCGAACCTACAACTCAATCTAATGTAGATTGGTCAAATAAAAATACTTGTTCAGTTTCAATAGATTCTGATCTTATATTAAGCATTATTAATAAAATGACCATAGAGCAGAAGGTTGGGCAAATAATAATGCCTGATATTGATGAAGTTACTCCAAATGAAGCAAAAAAATATCAACTTGGAACTTTTTTAAATGGAGGAGGAAAATTTCCTTATAAAAATAAATATAGTTCAGTAGATGACTGGAAAAAATTAAGCAAAGAATTTTATGATGCTTCGCCTATAGTTGATGGAAGGGTTATACCTATTTTATGGGGTACTGATGCTGTTCATGGTCACAATAATGTTATTGGAGCAACAATTTTTCCACATAACATTGGTCTTGGCTCAACTATGAATCCTGATTTGATCAAGAAAATTGGTGAGGCTGTTGCAAAAGAGGTTCTTTCAACGGGTATTCCATGGACATTTGCTCCAACAATTGCAGTTCCTCAAAATGATTTATGGGGAAGAGCTTATGAGGGATATTCTGAAGATCCAGAGCTTGTTTCTGAACTTGGGAAAGCAATGATTGTTGGGCTTCAAGGTGAGGGCTTAGAATTTTTAGATGAAAACCATGTATTAGCAACAGCTAAACATTTCTTAGGAGATGGTGGAACTGAATTTGGTATTGATCAAGGCAATACAGTCCTGAATGAAGAAGATCTTAAAAATATTCATGGCAAACCATATTTCGTTGCAATTAATTCTTGTATTCAAGCAGTCATGGCTAGTTTTAACTCATGGAATGGTCAAAAAGCACATGGTAGTAAATATCTTTTAAATAATGTGTTGAGAAATCAAATGGATTTCAAGGGACTAGTTGTTGGAGATTGGAATGGTCACGGACAAGTTCCCGGATGCACAAAAGAAAATTGTCCAGAATCATTTAATGCTGGTGTTGATATATTTATGGCTCCTGACGAATGGAAACCGCTTTACAAAAATACTTTAGATCAAGTTAAGCAAGGAATTATTTCTGAAGATAGACTTGATGAGGCTGTTTTTAATATTCTCTCTGTTAAATACCTTTTAGGTATGTTTAATGGCAGAAAGCCTCACGAATACCCTCATAATTATATTGGTATCTCTGACCACAAAGATTTAGCAAGACAAGCAGTAAGAGAATCTATAGTCCTTCTTAAGAATAATAAAAATGTATTACCAATAAAGGCTAATAAACATATTTTAGTTATTGGAGAAGCTGCTAATAGAATAACAAAACATATGGGTGGTTGGACTATAACCTGGCAAGGAAGAGAAAATGCTAATAAGGATTTTCCAAACACTCTGAGCATTTATGAGGCGATTAAATTAAAAGCTGAGGCTAATGGAAGTAGTGTAGAGTTTTCTGATAATGCATCATATAAAAATAAGCCTGATTTGGTCATTTTTGTATACGGAGAAGATCCCTATGCTGAGGGTGATGGAGACAGAAAATCTCTTTTTTATCAAAATTATGATAGAAATTTTAAAAAGTACATGAAGAATATATATGATCAAAAAATATCAACTGTATCTTTGTTTATTTCTGGACGCCCATTAATCGTTAACGAAGAGTTGAATCTATCTGATGCTTTTGTACAGCTTTGGTTACCAGGTTCAGCAATCGAAGGGCTTACAGATGTGATTTTTACAGATGCTGATAATCAGATTATTTATGACTTTAAAGGCAAATTATCATACTCTTGGCCTAAAATTGCATCGCAATTCGCCTTAAATTTCAAAGATAATAACTATAATCCATTGTTTGAATATAAATATGGGCTCAATTATAAAGATGACATTTATATAGATTCTATAGGTATAGAAAATGCACTGTCAAAACCATCAGAAATTATTTTATTTGTAGGGTCTGCATATTCATCCTATAGAGAAGTAATTTCATATTTTGATATCAGTAAAAATGAACAAGCTTACGAAGGTATTAATTCTGATATATTTGAGCATTTAAAGTCAGGCATTACTATTTCTAAGTTTGATTTCAAAAAACAAGATGATGCAAAAAAAATAGATTTTGGCAATCAAAAATTCTATAAATCATGGGAGATTGCAAGTGGTGCTAACGAAGATTTGAGTTATATGAATCAAGGATCTATTCAGTTAATAATTAGGCCGCAAAAAATAGCTAATGAAGAACTTAAATTTAGTATTGGGTGCTCTAAAACATCTGAAGAAATTGAGTCGTCTGGCTCTGATCTCTGCTATAAATCATTTAATTTATCAGATATTTTAAAAGAGAAGAAAAATAATGAATGGCAAGTTATTGAAATACCTTTTACCTGTCTAAATGATAGTGATTTCAATATTTCGTCAATTACCTCAAGAGCTAATCTTGGAACTAAAGGTGATTGGATTCTGGACTTACATTCAATTAAATATATTAATAACAGAGGCTATAATGCCTGCAAATTAAATTCAGCTAATTATGAGTAAAGTACTATTAATTGATATAGGTGGAACAAATTTGAGATATGCATATTCTTATGGTGATTTATCTTCTCTTTATGATACTAATAAAATTGAGCTATCTTGTATAAAAGGGTTTGATACATTGCTAGAAAATCTTATCAAAGGAAAAGGTGTAGATGATTTAGTTATTTCAGTAGCTGGCCCCAAAATAAATGGCTCTATAACAATGACAAATAGAGATTTTTCCATAAATGAAAAAGATATTAGAGAGTCTTTTAAGTTCAATACTTGCCATCTTTTAAATGATTGGGAATCAATTGGTCATAGCTTGGCTGTTTTTGAAGATAAGGATGTTTCTTTTATTAAGAATGGCTCTGAATTTAATAACAATAGTTTTTTTATTGGTCCAGGTACAGGCCTTGGAGCTGCACTATTAGTTGGAGATAATAAAGTCATACCAACTGAAATTGGAAATACCACAGGGCTTACCAAAGCACTCCTCAGAAATTATTTTATTGAAAGTTGTGATCAATTCAGAACACTTGAAGACGTATTATCTGGTAAGGCAATATCTAATATCTATGAGTACAAGACAGGAATAAGACTTACCTCTGAGGATATTGTTTCTAGATATGGTTCTGATGATATGGCTAATTTAGTTATAGATGGTTTTATTAAGTCATTAGCAGAAACTATTTCTGACATGGCATTGACATTTATTGCTGGAAGAGGAGTTTATGTTTCAGGTAGCTTAATGAGATCAATTTTCAAAATTATGGATAAAGATAGGTTTATTGAATATTTTTATGGTGATAAAAAACTTGTTCATTTACAAATTCTTGAAATGATTAAAATTGGTATTGTTGAAAAAGAGCATGCTTGTCTTCATGGCAATCTAAATTTTTATAAGAAAAATAAAAAATACGCATATAAAAATATTTAATAGGGTTTGGTTTTAAAAATGACAAATAGAAAAGATTTATATCTTGGTGATAGCTTAATAAACTCCTCAGAATCACATATTGAAGGTAAAGAGGTCATCATTAAAAATGAAAATTTTTACAAGATCTCAAACGTCAATAAAATGAGACCTTTTTTTATGAGTATTGTAAGCGCTAGCGATCATTGGCTTTTTATTTCATCAACAGGATCTCTTAGTGCAGGAAGAAAGAATAGTAATAATGCGTTATTCCCATACTATACTGATGACAAAATTACTGAGTCATATGATGTAACAGGAAATAAATCAGTCTTCCATGTTCATAAAAGTAATAAAGACTATCTTTGGGAGCCTTTTACTAAAACCTCAGATTTTATTTATAAAAATGAAAGAAATTTATATAAGAATCTCAGAGGAAACAAAGTAATTTTTGAAGAGATTAATAACGATTTAGGACTTAAATTTTCTTATCAATGGACAACATGTGAAAAATACGGTTTTATAAAAACGTCTTCTATAAAAAATCGTAATAATGATGATATATCAATTACTCTTCTTGATGGATTTCAAAATATTTTGCCCTGGGGTTTAGATGAAAGCATTCAGAATAATACGAGTAACTTGGCAGATGCCTACAAAAGAAACGAATTAGACGAAGATTCAAAGATTGGTATTTTTGCTTTGAGCGCTACTATTGTTGATAGAGCTGAACCAAGTGAAGCATTAAAATCAAATATTGTTTTTCATCTTGGACTTGATAACTGCAAAGTTCTTTTATCGTCTTATCAGTTAGATAAATTTAGGAAAGGATATGATGTAAATCAAGAGACGGACGTAAAAGCTGAAAAAGGTGCTTATTTTATTCACACGTCTATTTCTTTACCAAAAAATGAGAAAAAAGAATGGCTATTTGCAGCAGATATTAACAAGTCCTCTTCGAATATTATTTCTCTCAAAGAAAATATATTAAATAATAAAAATCTAATCAAAGATATTAATCAAGATATTCTTAATTCCTCTAATGAACTATATAAATTAGTTGGCTCTTCAGATGGAATACAGCTTTCAACGGACAGAAGAAGAAACATAAGACACTTCGCCAATACTTTATTTAATATTATGAGAGGAGGCATATTTGATAAAGACTATTTAGTTGAAAAAAGTGATTTTGTTAAATATATAAATAATGCTAACAAAAAATGTGGGCATGAAATGAGTTCAATAATAGCAGGATGGCCAGAGCAATTTGATCTTAACTTCCTTAAAGACTCATCCAATCAGAGTGATTCCGCAGTTTTTAAAAGATTAGCTACAGAGTATTTACCAATCAAGTTTAGCAGAAGACATGGAGATCCAAGTAGGCCATGGAATAAGTTCTCTATCAATACAAGAGATGACATTACAGATGCAAAAGTTTTGGACTATGAAGGTAATTGGAGAGATATATTTCAGAATTGGGAAGCTCTTGCCTATTCTTACCCTCAATTTATTGATGGGATGATCTATAGGTTCTTAAATGCATCGACTTTCGATGGCTATAACCCTTACAGATTAACAAAAGATGGCTTTGATTGGGAAACAATTGAACCTGATAATCCTTGGTCCTACATTGGTTATTGGGGCGATCATCAAATAATTTACCTTTTGAAATTCTTAGAATTTACTGAAAAATATTTTCCCCAAAGATTAAATTCTTTTTTAACAAAAAATAATTTTGTATATGCGAATGTTCCATATGAAATTAGAGACTATAAATCTATCTACAAAGATCCAAAAAATACAATAGATTTCAACTTTAAATTAGCTGAAAAAATTGATAAAGATAGGCTAAAAGAAGGCGCTGATGGAGCTATTCTAAAAAATTATCAAGGCACAATACATGAAGTGAACTTCCTTGAGAAAATACTAACCACCATATTAACCAAGCTATCTAATTTTATTCCTGGTGCTGGTATTTGGATGAATACACAAAGACCAGAGTGGAATGATGCAAACAACGCTCTCGTTGGAAGTGGTGTATCTATGGTTACGCTTTATTATTTGCGTCGTTTTTTAAACTTTTTCATAAATATACTTGAAAATGATGTATCTTCATCTTTCGAGATTTCAACTGAGTTATATCACTTTTTTGAAAAATTAAATCTATTTTTTAGTAATATTGATTTCAATTTATCTAACAAGGATCGCAAGAGTTTTGTAGATGGTGTAGGTGAAGTTGCTGCTGAATATAGAAGTAGAATTTATACCTCATATTTTTCTGGAACTAAAGAATTAGTAGACAGAAATAAAGTCATTAATTTTCTTGAAACAGCAAAAAAAGTAATAGAGCAAACAATTGATAGTAATAAAAGAGAAGACGGGTTGTATCATGCTTATAACCTTGTAAATTTAAAAGATAATGAAATATCAATAGATAGATTATCTGAAATGTTAGAAGGCCAGGTAGCAGTCTTAAGCTCTGGTTATCTTTCAGACGATGAGAGTTTATCTGTATTGGATAGTCTTAAAAGCAGTTCATTATTTTGGGATGAACAATATAGCTATATTCTTTACCCAAATAAGGATTTGTTAAGTTTTTTGGACAAAAATATTATTCCTGAGAATGAATTTAATAAATCTTTACTTCTGAGTTTATTAATAAAAAATGGAAACAATCAGATTGTTGTTAAGGATATTAACGATAAATATCACTTTAATGGATTATTTCATAATGCAGCCTGTTTAGTAAGTGAACTAGAAAACTTACCCTCTGAATATACTAAACTTGCGAAAGATGAAAAGGTTATTATTTTAAAAATTTTTGAAGATGTTTTTGATCATAAATCATTTACAGGTAGGTCAGGTACTTTTTATGGATACGAGGGTTTAGGATCTATTTATTGGCATATGGTTTCAAAACTTTTACTAGCTTCTGCTGAAGTTACACATGAAGCTATTATAAATAAAAGTGATCCAAAAATTATTGGAAGATTGTTTGATCATTATTTTGAGATCAATGAGGGTATTGGAGTAAATAAATCTCCAGAATTATACGGAGCATTCCCAACAGATCCTTATTCACATACACCAAGAGGAAGGGGTGTGCAGCAGCCAGGTATGACAGGCCAAGTTAAAGAGGATGTTATAAGTAGATTTCATGAATTAGGCTTTTACGTCAATAACGGAAAAATAATTTTTGAGCCAACTATATTACGTAAAGATGAATTTATTGATGAAGAAAAATCTTTTAAATTTGTAAATCTAGATAATGAAATAACATATATGGATATAGCCAAGAACTCACTAGCTTATACAGTCTGCCAAGTGCCAATAATTTATACTTTATCAGATAATGAAAGTATAAAAGTTGTATTTCAAGACAACGAAGAAGTGACAATAAAAAATCATGAATTAGATTTACAAAATTCACAGAGTATATTTAACAGAAAAAATTTAATAAAGGCTGTGCATGTAAGAATAATAAAATGAAGCATATAATCTATTTTATTTCTTTATTTTTATTAATCTCATGCAATCACAATGGAGATTCAAATATGAACAAAAATGCAAATGATTTTTTAGGTAACCCTGATTATCCTGCAATTTCCTATGGTGGATATAGGCATGAATCTAGAGAACATCAGCCGTCAATTGATGATATACGAGAAGATTTATTAATTTTATATGCACAAGGTTTTAGGATTATTAGAACATATGATCTCCATCATCCTTTTGCCGAAAATACTCTTAAAGCAATAAGGCAAATTAAAGCCTTCGATAAAGAATTTGAAATGTATGTCATGCTTGGTGCATGGATTCAATGTAAAAGTGCATTTACAGAATCACCTAATCATAATGAAGAGGATATTGAAGGCAATGAGTATGAAATTGTTGAAGCAATTAGGTTAGCCCAAGAATACTCAGATATTGTAAAAATAATATCAGTTGGAAATGAAGCAATGGTGCATTGGGCATGGTCATATAATCTTCCTCCTAAATATATTTTAAAATGGGTGGACTACTTGCAGAATCTCAAGGTTAATAAATCTCTTTCAAAAGATCTTTGGATCACCAGTTCAGATAATTTTGCTTCATGGGGTGGAGGTGGAAGCGAGTATCATAATCAAGACTTAGAAGATCTTATTAAATCTGTTGATTATATTTCAATGCACACATATGCATTTCATGATACTCACTATAATCAAGATTTCTGGAACCTTAAAACTATACAAAACAATAATAAAATTGACATAATTAAAAGCGCTATAAAAAGAGCAGTTGATTACGAAATTGATCAGTTTAAAAATGTTCAAAACTATGTTCACAGCATTGATCCTTCCAAAAAGGTACATATTGGTGAAACAGGGTGGTCAAGTGTAGCTTCTGATCTTTATGGCTACGGTGGATCTGAGGCTGCTGATGAATATAAACTTGGCTTATACTTCCAGTTAATAACTGAAAAATGTGACATGTTATCGATTTCATGTTTTTATTTTTCAGCTTTTGATGAGCCATGGAAAGATAGTAGTAACAAAAATGGTTCTGAAAATCACTTTGGTCTATTTACTGTTGACGGTAAAGCAAAATATCCAATGTGGAAAAGTGTAGACGAAGGAGTCTTTAACGGCCTTTCAAGAGGAGGTAATAATATTACTAAAACTTTTGATGGTAAGTTTGAAGATTTATTAGATACATCTAATATTCCACCTAGTTCAGTTGGTAAAGCTGCTAATTAAAGTTAGCCTATATTGTTAAATAAAATAAAAAGGGGAATTGCGATGAAAAAATTTTTAATATTGTTTTGCACTATCTTTTTTAATCTATCAAATGCAATAGAAGTCAATGTTGTTGATAGCACTTTTTATGTAAATGGAAATCCTTATTATATGAGAGGTATTTGTTATCACCCTGTTCCTTTGGGAAAAATAAAAAGAGATTTCTCAAACCTTAGTACTGATATATCGCTAATGAAAGAAGCTGGAATTAATACCGTCAGAGTATATGAGCCTATTGATGATATTGAAGTTCTTAATAAATTAGCTGATGCTGGTATCAAGGTTGTTATTAATTTTGGATACAATCAAAGGGGTAGATACGATATTCTTTCAGGCTCACTTATTGATTACATATACAAATACAAAGACCATGATGCTATTTTAATGTGGGAGCTGGGAAATGAATACAACTATCACCCACAATGGTTTGGAGGAAATATCAACACTTGGTATGCAGTTCTAGAGCTTGCTGCTCAAGCCATAAAAACTGTTGATCCATCAAGGTTAGTTTCTTCTGCACATGGAGATCTTCCTACAAAAGAAATCCTTGCCCTTGCATCAAGTATCGATATTTGGGGTCTAAATATATATAGATGGGATAAGCCTCAGTCTGTTTTCAAGGAATGGGAACAAGTTAGTACAAAACCAATTTACTTTTCTGAATTAGGTGCAGATAGTTACATGACAAAACCTACATTAAAATATGCAGCGGGTGAAAATCAGCAGGCCCAAGCAGATGCAAATGGGCTTATTCTAAAAGAAGTTTTAAAAAATTATGACAAAAATATTGGCGCGTTTATTTTTTCATTTACTGACGGTCTATGGAAAGCTGGAAATCCTTATACCCAAGACACTGGAGGGTCTGCACCTAATAGTGATGGAACTCCTTATGACGGATCAGCAAATGAAGAATATTGGGGAATAGTTGATATTAATAGAAATAAAAAAATAACTTTTGATGTTATTAAAGAAGCCTATCTTAACCATAAAATTAATTAAAATATGAACCCTAGTAAAAAAATTAATAATACTGTTCCATTAGGCCAAAAAATTGCATTTGGCTTTGGAATGTTAGCCAATCAACTATTTCCAGCATTATTGTCAATTTTTATAGTTGTTTTAATACAAGATCTTGGCTTTAATCCTTTACTGTATGGAATCATTGCTTTTGTCCCAAGGTTTATTGATGCTATCACAGACCCTTTGATGGGTTTTATTTCCGATAATACAAAATCAAAATGGGGTAAAAGAAGACAGTATGTTTTTTTTGGAGGAATATTAACGGGTGTTGCATTCGTATTGTCATGGCAATTGTATGCCGAAAATGGACAGGCCTTTAATTTTTGGTATTTTTTAATTCTAAATTTATTCTTTTACCTTGGAATAACAATTTTTGGAATACCTTTTGTTGCTATGGGCTATGAAATGAGCGACAACTTTCATGAAAGAACACAAATCATGGCAGTGTCACAATTTATAGGTCAATTTGCTTGGGTTCTTGCTCCATGGATTTGGATTATTATCTACGATCCAAATATCTTCGTTGATCCAGCATCAGGAACAAGGATTTTATCAGTAATATTCGGAGTGATATGTACTTTGCTTGCTATTGTTCCTGCTATTTTTATAAAGAGTAAATCAACTCTTAATGACGAACATTTGGTGCCACTTACAAAAGAAAACGTTGGCAAGAGTTTTGTAAACATTTTTGATATATTTAAAGATGCATTTAAAAATGGACCATTTAGGAAATTATGTATAGCTACTTTTTTAGTTTTTAATTCATTTCAAACAATTGCTGCATTTTCTTTTTTTATAATTGTTCATTATTTATTTATGGGAGATGCATCTGCTGCAAGTCCATGGCCTACATTGCATGGAAGTGTGGGAGCAATTGTTACCACCTTTATAGTTATACCTCTTGTATCTAAAATGGCACAAACTTTTGGAAAAAAAGAAACTTTTATAATTTCACAAAGCATATCTATAATTGGATATGTACTTTTTTGGTTTTTATTTATTCCTGGTCAGCCTTATATGTTTTTATTCGCACTTCCTTTCTTTGCATTTGGAATAGGCGGTTTATTTACCTTAATGATGAGTATGACTGCAGATGTTTGTGATTATGAAGAGTTACAAAACGGTCTTCCAAGAAAAGAGGGCTCTTTTGGTGCCATATATTGGTGGATGGTTAAACTTGGAACTGCATTAGCAGGCTTACTATCAGGTTTAATCATGTGGTATGTGGGTTTCTCTCCAGATGCCTTATCTCAACCAGAGGGTGCAATGACAGGCCTTAGAATTGCTTATTCTACTATACCAGTGCTTGGTACACTATTTGCAATTTATATTATGATCGACTATGAAATTGATGAATCAAGAGCTGCTGAAATTAGAAAACAATTGGACGAAAGAAATCAAGGAAATAATTAATTATGTCTTTAAGAGATAAAAAAATAAAATCATTACTTGGAATAAACTTAGATGATTTAACAGATAGTAAATTAAAAGAATTAAGTAGTGAAATACTAAAAAGTAAAATTCATGGAATATGCTTTAGTTTATATGAGGATGATCAGAAGCCCGGCGACTTTGTTTCTGATGAACAAATTATAAGGCGTTTAAATATTTTAAAACCACATACAGATTGGATTAGAACATTTTCAACAACTGATGAACATGCAAGAATTGTAAGGATTGCAGTTGATATGGGCTTTAAAACACTTGTTGGAGCGTGGCTAAGTGATGATTTAAAAAGTAATAATAATGAAATTGAAGCTTTATGTAAATTATCATCTGAAGGACTAGTGAATATAGCAGCTGTTGGCAATGAAGTTCTATATAGAAAAGAATTAGAGGAAGAACAGTTAATAACCTACATAAATTATGTTAAGGAAAATATCAATAATATTCCTGTTGGTTATGTAGATGCTTATTATGAATTTAGAGATAGACCAAATATTACAAATGCATGTGATGTAATTCTTGCTAACTGTTATCCATTTTGGGAAGGCTGTGCAGCCGAATATTCCTTTTTATATATGAAGGATATGTATAACGAGGCTGTTAAAGCTTCAAATGGAAAAAAGGTGATTATTACTGAAACTGGATGGCCTTCAATGGGGAGTAAGTTGTGGGGAGCTCATCCCTCATATAAAAATTATTTAAAATATTTTATAAATGCACAGTTATGGTCCAAAGATCAAAATATTGAGATGTTTTATTTCTCATCTTTTGACGAGTCATGGAAAGTTGAAACAGAAGGTGATGTTGGAGCCTACTGGGGTCTTTGGAATAAAGATGAGGTAGTTAAATTTTAATAAATAAATCTTATTTGACTTTATTTTCATTTGAAATTTTTTGTGTATAATTGCTATCAATTATGGCAGACAAAAAACAAACTAAAGTATATTTAATACCGGAAGGCGAGACTAGAGATAGTCACACCTACCATTATACGGCTATTAAAACTAGAAAATTTACTCTTGAGAATAAAAAGATGAGGATAAAAAAATTTAATCCTGCAAAAAGAGTTCATGAATGGTTTGTTGAGGCAAAACTTCCTCCACATAATTAAAATTAATCTTCTAATCTTAATTTTGTAGAAGAAATATCATCTCTGAAGCTCGCCTCATCAAACCCAGTGCATCTTTGTCTAATATTTTCAGGAATAGCTATATCTCTTAATGAGACAAATCTATTATCAACTTTTCTTCCAAAAACTAAAAAATGTACATTGTGATCATTGAATCTCTCAATATGATT
>MDSX01093752.1_pt1 | contig 15922 bp, 10 predicted proteins | sample 811141 | NCBI WGS metagenome assembly MDSX01 (sample SAMN05326642, study PRJNA326480) | marine metagenome | isolation source: seawater | place: Atlantic Ocean: South East | collected 2010 | reverse complement strand
TCTCTGCAGTATGGCTCCCAATGTTTGTTGAGGACAACTTTACCATCCAATTCACTTTCGACAATGCCGTTCGATTCAAGTTCGTTCAAAGGAAGATAGACACGGTCACGTTCGATATCTTCACCGACATCTCGCAAGACATTCGTGAGTTGCATGAAAATCCCCCATGATTCCGCGAATTTCTTCGCACGTGGATCTTCATAACCGTAAATCTCTATGCACATCAAGCCGACAACAGATGCAACACGGTAGCAATAGACATACAACTCATCAAAACTGCGATAACGGTTGTTGTATAGGTCATCTTCCATTCCTGAAATGAGGTCATCAAATACATCTCGTGGAATTGAATATCGTTCTACAGTCTCCTTCAATGCGAGGAATACGGGGTCGGTTGAATAGACATCAGAGTAACAGGTAGACAGTTTCTTGCGGAAGAAAAACAATTGCGTGATTTTATTGAGGTAAGCCTCATGGTCAAGAATAGTGCCTTGGTCTTGCAGACTTTCCAGTTGGTCTCGGTAAGCAACTGCTTCAGGGTCCATTTCACCCATGCTACCTGGGAATCTGTCTGCCCAATCACCGTCTGCAATGTCGTCTGCTCTCCGACAAAATGCGTAGACAGCACACATAGCATGGCGTTGCTCATCAGGGAGATACTTGAAAGAGTGATAGAAGTTACCCGCTTCACGAATGGTCAGTTCTTCACAATATCTGAATGCTAACTTGGTAAGTTCTTGAGGGGGTTTGTCCGACCATATAGGAGCGTCAAGATGAGAAAAGGGGTCTACCAATTCGTTTGTTTCTCCAACAATTCCAATAAAAGTCGCACCTTCACGAAGAGCTTCCATTGCAGTAACACTCACTGCTTTAACAGCGTCACGAGCGAGCATTACACCCGCACGAAGGCGGTCAAGTGTGGTCATTCCCTTTTGTTCGACATCGGATTCCCTTGAATTTGCGTTCCCCTTCAGCGGGAAAAGCAATTCCAAAGGTTTTCGGCGTTCGAGCATCGTGACCAGTTACCGCTCATACTCTACCCTTTTTGAGTTCTGCCCCTAATTGAACAGAAATTGATTTTTCAATTTCCTTTATTTTTCTTCAAAAGGCGGTTGACTCCACCGGGGATAATCAAGGCACGGAGGAGTTTCTTAGCATACGATTTGATTTCATCACGGGTGACTTTAATTCGTTCTTCAGAATTGAGGACATTACCAGTTCGTAATAACGTAACCGTCCTTTGACCGATGAGAACCGGAAGCATGCATGAGGCTTTGAGACGTAGTTGTGAATCTGGTAGCATGGAAATGTATTCGATTGCAGCATCGAGGTGCTGATTAGTAAGTTCGAGATACTCATCATATAATGGTCGAAACGCATCAATATTTTCGTCATCTAAAAGGTCTTCTGGGGTGAGTTTATGTCTCTCAAGGGCCTGTTTAGGTATGTAGCACCTGCCGAATCTTAAGTCCTCAGGAATATCTCTCAAAATATTAATCATTTGCAATGATTTTCCAAATCGAATTCCCTTTTCAAAGAACTCTTTTTCTTTTTCTTGAGGTAGTGAAAACAGGTGTTCTAAGGACATTTTACTCCAAAATACGCCTACTGAACCTGCAACTCTATACGCGTAGTCATCCATCTGCTCATCGGTTTCAAGCGCAGAAATGTTCCCTCCTTCGTTGGCAGTTCCAAACCGTTCAAGATCGAGTATTTGTCCTCCAACAATGACATCGAGACATTCAAGCATAAGTTCTTGGTCTTTCGAACTATAGACTTGAAGTCCGTCAACGACATCCTCTACATTTCGAAGGAGTTCTGCCTCATTCTTGTTGGCTTGAATATCGGCAAGTTCAGTAAAATCCGGGAGAGATTTCGATTTGCCTTGAGCAACATCGTTGTATTGTTTGAGATTTTTGAGTAGAAATTCGGTTTCACCGTGTTTTGAGTCTGCGATTGTGTCCGCCACTCGAGCCAGAAGGTAGAGCAAGCCAATTTGCCCACGTATCTTCTTTGGAAGATATTTCAGGGTCGGATAAAAGGAGCGAGATGTGGATTCGAGCAAGGCATCGATTTTCTCATTAATGAGCACTGCCAAATTATCCCCTCGAGTATGGGCAATAGTTCTCTGTTCTTGACCCTGTGGGGTAGTCATCTGAACAATTCTTGGTTTTGTGTTCTTCTCTCTTTTTTTACCGTTCATGGGTTCAGTGTTCATACTTTGGCGAACATTGAATCGATATATTTACTTCAAAATCATCGGTATTCCGTCGTAAGCCTTTAGGGAGAGTTATGCGAGCGCCAAACCTCGGGGTGGTATCGTGAACTGTGGCTCTTGTAACGAACAGATTCCTCCTGACAGCATATTTTGTCCTGAATGTGGTGCGAGACAGGAAATGTCCCGTGCTGGAGGTTTTACGAATCCGAATTCGATTGGACTGAGCGGCCAAGAAGTCTCAGGCGGCCGAAACTTTGGTGTTGTCTCTGGTGAAGCGGTCCGTCAACAACGTGACATGAATGTCGGAAATACGAATATTCCACCCGAGGTACTTCAACAAATTGCCATGGGTATTCAGCAACAACCGAACATCCCACCTGGTCAGTTCCCGCCTCAAAACCTGCCTCCAAATCAAATGGGTCAATTCCCTCCTCAAAATTATCCCCCAAACCAGATGAATCAGATACCCCCTCAAGGCATGCAACAGCAGCAACCTCCACAAGGCAATGTTACATCTCACCTCCAATCCGATCGTCCACAACAAGCCCGAGGGCCGTCCCTTTCCAGCGGAGCAGTTCCTCAAAAGCCCGTGAGTAATATTTCTGCCTTGACTCCCGGTGGCACTGTTGTCGCGAATAATCCGGCTTCGTCTCCAACCGATGCTATGGTTAATCGATTAGCTGAAGCAGAACGTGCTATGAAAGATGAACGCCGTAGCCAATGGCTCAACATGAACCAATCTCCGGCAGGTAACGTTCTTGCCTCGCTTGGTGCAGATTTACCATCTCATCTTCGCGGAGGCGATGTTTCAAATCCAGCTCAAGATGTTCTCGCTGGGGCTTTAGGTCAATCTTCAGATGCACCAAATGAAGCTCTCCTACGTAGAATGTGTGAAGTTGCTGTTCGCCGAGTTGCCCGCAAGCGAGGTGTTGCTGTTGAAACACCTCAAGCCAAGGTCGAGTCAGATGTTTTGAATGTCAATGTGACCTACATCGACGATGGTCGAGTTCTTGATACCCCTGATGATCTTACTCAAGCATTCCAACACGCAATCGAAACCGAAGTTGCATTGAAGGGCTTTGATCTGACAACCGAACTGAAATTATTCCGTTCGAAAGATGGGGAAGTGGAGAATCTTGATGGCGATGATTCATCAGATGATGATGTTGAGATGTTTGCTTGTGAAATCTGTGATGGTTTGGTCAAAGAGACCGACAACGAATGTCCTCATTGTGGCGCAATGTTCGAAGATGAAGAAGAAGAAGTAATCACCCCTCAACGACGTGGACCACCTCAGCGCGGAGGCCCACCAAAACGCAGCGGTCCACCCGGTCCTTCCAGGAGTGGCCCGCCCAAGCGCAGCGGTCCACCTGGTCCTTCGAAAGGCGGCCCTCCAAAGAAAAGCGGTCCACCTGGTCCCTCCAAAGGCGGCCCTCCAAAGAAAAGCGGCCCACCTGGTCCCTCCAAAGGCGGCCCTCCAAAGAAGAGTGGTCCGCCTGGTCCCTCCAAAGGCGGCCCTCCAAAGAAGAGCGGTCCACCCGGTCCTTCCAAAGGCGGCCCTCCAAAGAAGAGCGGTCCCCCTGGTCCCTCCAAAGGCGGTCCTCCAAAGAAGAGCGGTCCACCCGGTCCTTCAAAAGGCGGCCCACCAAAGAAGAGTGGTCCGCCTGGTCCTTCCAAGGGTGGCCCTCCGAAGGGCGGTCCGTCAGGGCCAAAAAGAGGTCCACCACGTTGATGCTGGGGGCTAAGATTTGACTGAATTGCCAGATTTTGGGAACATTCGCTTTGCTGGAAAACTCCGTCCATCTCAAGAGGCAGCGAGCTCCATCATTCGCCCTCAACTTGATTCTGGAAAGAGTCGCTTACACATTGTTGCACCACCGGGTTCTGGAAAAACAGTTCTTGGCCTTTATGTCTGGTCTGACTTGATTCGTAAACCAGCTCTTGTTTTATCTCCAAATTCTGCAATTCAAGCACAATGGGCAGCACGGACCTCACTCTTTGATTTAGATGGGAAAGACGATTTTATCAGCACGGACCCTCAAAATCCAGGATTGCTCACATCTTTGACTTACCAGTCGGTAACAATGCCCCGTAAGGGAGGGGAAGACTTGGATAATGTTGCTCTTGAATTGTGGGCAGAGAAGCTCATCGATGAGGAAGAAGCGTCAAACCATGAGGAAGCAATGGCTTGGGTGGAAGATTTGCAACAGAAGAATGAGGAATATTACACGAAAAGGCTCTCTACATACAGGAAAAAGGTGAGAGATGAATTTGCAGAGCATGGAAACGCTCTATGGACTTTACACGAAAGCGCAAAAGCGAATCTCCTTCGACTCCAAAAGATTGGTATTGGACTTATTATTTTGGATGAATGTCATCATCTCATGCATCATTGGGGGCGAGTTCTCAGCGAAGTTCGAGAGATGTTTGACAATCCAGTTGTTCTGGGTCTTACCGCCACTCCACCAGCAGGAGATGGGTTCAAAGAAGCCGATGTACAACGCTATGAAGATTTCTTTGGACCGGTCGATTACAGTGTCCCAGTTCCTGCTTTAGTACGTGACTCGAATCTTTCACCCTACCAAGATTTGTGCTATTTCGTCCGACCTGCTAGCCATGAATTGAAGTATATTGCAGGCGTTGACCAAGAATTTGAAACACTCCTTAGCGAGTTGCGTGAAACTAAATATGATGCTGAAGAAGATCGAGTTCCAGACCTTGACCGGTGGGTGCAAAATCAACTGAGGGAAAGAAAGTCTCCGAGTGGAGACACGCTAACTTGGAGCAAATATGAGCAACGTTATCCTGCCTTTGCCGAGGATTCACGTCGATTTTTGAAGATGAATAACAAGGTCTTGCCTAACGATGTTCCTCAAATTATTATGCTGGAAAAGGACGAGTCCTTTACCCGCATCAGTGTACTCAGAAATGTACTCTCCCGCTATGTTCGCCACGGCTTACGTCGTTCAAAATCAAAAGAAGACCATGCACTTGCAGAATCAGTTGTTGACCGTTTACGAATGCTTGGAGTTATGATTACCGAAACCGGTTCAAGGGCATGTGCTTCCCCGGTCGGACGTGTTATGGCATATGCTTCGGCTAAAACCGAAGCTGTGAATGAAATTATTTCTGTAGAAATGCAAACATTGGGCAAAGATATTCGTGCAGTCATTGTAACTGACTTTGAAAAGACGTCTGCTACGACTCTGGTTGAAGGCGTTCTCGATGAAGAGGCAGGAGGGGCCATTGCTGTTCTTCGTTCTTTAGTCCACAATCCTGCAGGGGATTATTTAGACCCAATTTTGATGACGGGTAGCACAGTCCTTGTCGATGATGATCTGTATGAAGCCTTCATTGCTAAAGCCGAACTTTGGATTGCAGAACGGCGACTCGAGATACGCCTTGGAGGACGTCCGCATCAAGGTTTCATGGAAATCCATGGCAAAGGCAAGGATTGGATTCCTCGGTACTATTCGTTAATGATCACTGAATTTTTCCAAGAAGGTTTTACTCGATGTTTGGTCGGAACTCGTGGATTACTCGGTGAAGGATGGGATGCTTCTCGAATCAATGTTCTTGTGGATATGACTTCAGTTACAACCAGTGTAAGTATTAACCAACTTCGTGGCCGTTCCATTCGTATTGACAAACAATGGCCAGAAAAAGTGGCAAATAATTGGGATGTCATCTGTATTGCAGAAGAGTTCACAAAGGGTTTCGATGATTATGAACGCTTCAAAGAAAAACACAAACAATTGTATGGAGTATGTGATGATGGAACCATCGAAAAAGGTGTGGGGCATGTTCACGCCGCATTCAATGATGTACGTCCTGAGGGAATCAGTGAAGGGATGGCACTTTTCAATGAAGAGATGTTGCGCCGGGCTCGAAATCGTGAACACACGCGAGAACTTTGGGGTATTGGTCAGCCTTTTGGTGCTGAATCACGTCCCGCTCTTGAAGCGAAAGCACCATCCGGTTTTGCCCTTGGATTCCAATTTGGAACTCAAAAAGAAATGTGGACCAACTCCACTCTTACTCTTGCCATCGCAGAAGCAATTGTAGGAGCATTTCACGAGTTGGGTGAGATGACAAAACATTGCTCTCCAAAGGGCGGTGAGCGAGGCGGAGGTTGGTTGCGATACCATTTGCATCATGCAACACCAGAAGAAGCCGAGTTGTTCAGCTCCTCACTGGAAGATGTACTCGGTTCACTTGAAAAAGCACGTTATGTCGTGACTCGTTCTTCTCAATTTATGCAAGACACGTGGGTTTCCAAACTGATGCCAGAAGTTATTGCAAAATATCTTCGAAAAGAAGTGAGTGTTATTCAGATGTATCACAAAGTACCTTCAAAATTGGCTTCAAGCAAGGAACGTGCGGAAGTTTTCCTGAAACATTGGTTTAGACATGTAAGTCCTGGGCACATCACATATATGCGCAATGATGAAGGAAAAGAGTTGATGAATGACATCTTGGAGAAAAATCTCGGTCCTCAACTTGGTCTTCACCAAAAGAACGTCTACCTCTGATCAATTCGCACAAGAATCGCACTGGAACGTCTTACCTTTGTGGGCATTACAGAATCTCTTGCGGCAATCAAAGCAACGGAAGTCAAATGCGTCGACGGCATTCGAGCATCCTGGATACCCACATACCTCTTCAGATGTTTGCGCTTTCGAAGTCGAAATATTTTGGTTGCCCCAGAATCCTCCACTTGATTGGGTTGGTTGCGCTGGTGCTGAATTGAATGCATTTGCTTTCGAGAGGCCGAGTGTATTCAAAACATGGTCGTTGGCAAAGAATTCTTCAGTTTCTCTTCGCGACATAATACCAAATGAAAGTGCGTGCGCTTGAGCCTCTTGAATGTCATTAAAACCACGATTATTCAACCCCATTCGGCTGATGATGTTGTTGTAATTTCGAATGCGACTTTGCGTCATATTACCGTCTTTCCAACGCTTACGACGTCGATTATTTGTTGGTTTTACTTGATTAAATGCCGGAACATTTTGCTGAGATGGCAAAGTTTGGTATGATGATTGAGTCGATGCGGATTGTCGCCCCTCCCCAGTTATTTGGGAGCGTAAATTATTCATCCGTGCGGAAAGACCACCAGTTGTCCCCGAACTGCCTTGAGGCCCCATCAACAAACCCACGATTAAACCGAGAGTAGCCAAGATTGCAAAGAAACCTGAACAGCAGTAGAAGAGAAGTACATCACCATATTGTTCTTCAAAGGCGTAATTTGATGGGTCATCGCTAAGATAGAAAATGGTAAGAGTGGAACCAATGGGGAAAGCCGCCTCAATTTCATCAATACACGATTCGCTGCTCTCCATTGAAGCAGTTGTCGTTCCGGAGTATAATCTTTCCACAGATCCGTCTTCAGTCGCATTGTACGTGAAGTGAATATTCGCAATGCAGGAGAAGTAGTTATCATAGGTATAACCTTCAGTATATGTTGTTTCTTCACTAATTTCTGCATTTGTAGAATACCAGTCTTCAACTTCCGCACCTGTAGCAGCAAAAACAAATATTCCTGCGATGAGGGTTGAAGCGATAAAAATGACGATGCCAAATTTATTCATTTTTACACCGCTTTGGTTTGCTGTTGGCGCTGTTCCCATGCGCCAACAGCGAGTGGTTTCATACGCACGTGTGCTGCCGTCATTGCCGAAGCTCCGGTGGGAACAAAATAAACTCGTCAAGACGACATATAATCATTCTTCAATGAATGTCACTCTCGACGAACAATTCTCATGGAGGGCTCTTCAGTCCCGGAACCGTCCTTTTCATCTTTTTTGATTTCTAAGCCCATTCTTGAGGAGAGTTCTATGTGTGCCAAGGACCAAGGCCATTTACAGGCATTGTTCGTATCGTGGGCAAGTACATTGATAGGAATTAAATCGCTATCCCATCCGCTGCTTTCGGCGAGTTGAGCAGTAATTCGAATCCAAGCATGGTCTCTTTGCTTGAGTTCATGGGCCAAATTAGTGAATCCATTTTTCTTCGCTATTTTTGAAAGACTTTCTCGCGGAATTGCTCGAGGTACAAGCATCAGGGTTCGTTCACCATCTGTCCAAAAGGCAGTCGAGCCAAGATGATATTTTTGGCAAAGTTGGAGCGCTTTGTCGACTGCGTTTTGTGGCTCCCCCCAGTTTCGAGGTAGCCATTCAAGCAATGCCGATCGATTCTTTGTGCCTGGAACATGGGTGCTTACCTCGATGCTTGTTAATTGCTCAGATTTCACTTCCACCGGTTTCTTTTTACGTGAAAAAAGTGATTTTTTTGCCGAGGCTTTTTTCGGCATATCTCGAGATTGGGGGTGACGCAGCAACGTATCCTTCCACTTGCTGAAAGGCTGATGCAGTTGTTCAAGAGATATGATGGAGCATATCCATCCAGTCTTCCCATGAACCGTTCCTGGAAGTCGTATGATGCGCCGTGTATCTGCGGTAATCCTGGTATCGATGTGATGGCCGTCTGTCACTGCCTGTTCAAGCAGTTCTTTTCTCGACTCTCGGACTGTCTCTTCTCGTTGTCGTGGATCTGGGATTTGGAACTTTTCTCTTTGAAGGTCGTGATAAAAAAGATGGAATCCTTTACTGCCTGAAAAGGTCACATGCGAAAAGGCATAATCTGTTTTTTCCTTCATCCAATCCAACATTTTCACTGCGTATTTTCGCGCCACTTCCATATTCTTTTGAGAAAATGGTGGAACATCGATGTCAAAGACAACCAAGTGGTCGAGAAGTATTGGATAGGGTGCATCTGTGTCATGAAGACGGGGCAATTCAACTGGATTGAGCCATGACGAAGTCGAGACATAGACATCGGTTGGCGTCGATTTTCCTAAGGCTTTACTCAGTGTGTTTCCATCACGAATTCTTCGGGTAGATGAGTACCAGCGGTTTTCGATAGTTCTCCAGCGAAATTGGTGCTGAGTCGGCTTTTTCATCCAAGAGAAATCAATTTCAAAATCGTTTGAATAATATCCCTCCATGACAGCAGGGTCAAACTCCAACTCTTCTGCCATGCTCTCGCAGAGATGATTTCGGTTAATGGGCTTCACCGTAAGCCGACTGCTTTCAAAGATTCGAGCAGAACTTTTCCAAGTTCTGAAGGGTCCATGGCACATGCAATTCCTGCGGCTCTGAATGCTTCGAATTTTTCTTCCGCAGTTCCCTTACCACCAGAGATGATTGCTCCAGCATGGCCCATTCTTTTACCTGGAGGAGCGGTTGCACCGGCAACAAATCCGACAATTGGTTTGGTAACATTTTCTGCTGCCCAAGCAGCAGCCTCTTGTTCAGCATTTCCACCAATTTCTCCGATCATGATGATGGCTTCTGTTTGTGGGTCGGCTTGGAAAGCCGCCAAACAGTCGATGAATCCAGTTCCGTTCACCGGATCTCCGCCAATACCGATACAGGTTGATTGGCCTTCATCGATACTCATGGTTTGTGCGACTGCTTCATATGTCAACGTTCCAGATTTACTGACGATACCAATTCGGCCTTTTGCGTGAATATGTCCAGGCATGATTCCAATTTTTGCTCCACCTGTTTCGCCAGGAGTAATGATGCCGGGGCAATTGGGACCGATAAGTCGGACACCTGGTCGGTTTTCTACATAGGCAACTGCCTTAACCATGTCAAGGGTTGGGATTCCTTCTGTTATGCAAACAATGACGCCTTCACCTTTGACCGAATCAAAAGCATCGGCAGCCTCCATGATTGCTTCTGCAGCAAATGGTGGTGGGACATAGATGACGGTAGCATCTGCATCTGTTGCTTCAATAGCTTCAGTCATTCCATGCCAAACAGGGAAGGATTTCCCTTGCAGTTCGACAGTTTGACCTCCCTTACCCGGTGTGCAACCACCAACAATTTTCGTTCCATATTCGACCATCTTGTCCGCATGGAACATTCCTTGCTTTCCTGTGATTCCTTGAACCAAAACTTTTGCATCTTCTTCAATCCAAATTGCCATTATTCGTCACCTCCAATGAGAGCGACAATCTTTTGGGCGCCTTCGGCCAAATCATCAGCAGCGTGAATGTTTAAAGTCGAGGCAGCCAATATTTTCTTGCCCTCATCAACATTGGTTCCGGCAAGACGAACGACGAGAGGAACTTCAAGTGAAAGTGCTTCAGTAGCAGCAATGACTCCTCGTGCAATAATGTCACAACGCATGATTCCACCGAAGATGTTCACCAATATTCCCTTGACATTTGGGTCTTCGAGAATGATTGAGAATGCAGTTTTGACTTGCTCCTCATCCGCTCCACCTCCAACATCTAAGAAATTGGCTGGCTCACCTCCATACAGTTTGATGACGTCCATGGTTGCCATTGCAAGTCCGGCTCCGTTGACTAAACAGCCGATGTTTCCATCGAGTTTGACATAAGATAATCCTGTCTCCTTTGCCCGTATTTCGACGTCTTCTTCTTCAGAAAGGTCACGCAAATCATCCCAGTTTTTATGTCTGAATTCAGCGTTTTCATCAAACGAGATTTTTGAGTCAAGAGCAACGATTTCATCGCTACCGGTTCGTACAAGTGGGTTGATCTCAACCATAGCGCAATCTTCCTTAATGAACATGGAATACATGTTTGACAACATCTTTCCAAAGGATTTTAATGCTGCTCCTTGAAGCCCAAGAGCCATTCCAAGGTCTCTCTTTTGGAAACCGAGAAGTCCAGCATTCGAATCAACAACGACTTTGTGAATGAGTTCAGGAGTGTTGTGAGCGACGTCTTCAATATCCATCCCTCCTTCTGTCGATGCCATGATGAGAACGGATTTATTATCTCGATCGACCAGCAGCGCAAGATAGTATTCATGGGCAATATCGCAGCCTGCTTCAACATAGAGATTGTTTACGAGTTTTCCTTCTTCTCCAGTTTGAATTGTCACCAATATGTTTCCCAAGATATTGTTGGCATACGATTCGACCTCATCTCTTGAGAAAGCAATTTTCACACCGCCATCCATGACGTGTTCACGGCTATCGGGGTGGTAGAGAGTTCCTTTGCCTCGTCCGCCTGCATGTATTTGTGATTTGACAGCCACAACTTTGCTTCCCAGTGAATCATAGGCGGATAGGGCTTGTTCTACACTCGTACAATGTACGCCATCAAGGACGGCGACATTATTTTCCCGAAGAAGGGATTTTCCTTGGTATTCGTGGATGTTCATAATGCTCTCCAGTGTCTTCCAAAGAAAGACCGTCTTTGAATACTTTGACGCGGCATTTGGCGTAATTGATTCCAACATCGAGTATTGGTGCATGATGTGGAGGTGTTTTGATAGGTAATTGATGAAAGGCCCTGTTCATGCAAGTGGTTGTTTTGGCTGGAGGAGTTGGTTCACGGCTTCGCCCATGGACGAATACAATGCCAAAACCACTGCTGCCTATGCTTGATATGTCGTTACTTGAGAGAGTCGTCGAAGGCGTTCCAAATCATTTGATTGATGAAGTGGTTGTTGCGGGTGGATACAAAGTTGAAATGATTCAGGACTATTTCTCACAAGCTGAGGTTGATTTCGATGTTCGAATTGTCAATGAAACGCAACCTCTGGGAACTGGCGGTGCATTAGGGAACTGCAAAGATGTTGTAAGTGGAAGATTTGCATGTTTCAATGGAGACATTGTATCTTCACTTCAAGTTGAACCTCTCCTGGATTTACACCAGCGCAACGGTGGAGTCGGTACTCTCGCACTTTGGGAAGTTGAAGACCCGACACGTTTCGGAATTGTCGGATTGGATGAGGACTCTCGTATCACTCAATTCAAAGAAAAACCAAAGCCAGATGAAGTCTTTTCCAATTTAATCAATGCTGGCTCATATATTTTTGAAGACGATATATTTGAATACATGCCTGAAGGAAAACATTCTATAGAAAGAGATGTATTTCCCCGACTTGCAGAAGATAAACAATTAAATGGTCAACAATTTGAAGGGTATTTTATTGACGCTGGAACGCCTTCTGCATGGTCTGATGCAGTTCATCGCTGTATCAGCGAACAACGCTTCAAACGTGGGAAAGTCTACGGAAATTCATGGTATGGTTCAATCGAGAGCGAAACTTCTGAAAACATCACTGAATCTATGATTGAGACGGGAGTTGAGTTCACCAACAGTACAATCCATCGCTCTACGCTTCTCAAAGGTACATCGGTTGGGCTCCATTCCGTTCTAAGAGAATGCCTGATTGGGTCTCAAGTAAAGATTGGAGAGGGCTCTCATCTTGAGAATGTCGTCGTTGACCATGGCAGCATTATTCCTCAAGATACGCATCTGGTTGGCGGCCAATGGCCTCGAATGGATTGAAATTCTAACGAATCTGCGAAGACCTCAAATGCACCAAACCTCTGCCTTCGTTCATGAACAAACCGTTAGTTGTTGTCAATTTCAAAACCTATGCTTCAGCAAGTGGAGAAACTGCTGAGCGCCTCGCCCTTGCAATGGAAGCTCATTGTAATGGTCCTGCTCGAATGGTGGCGGTTGTTTCAGCTTTTGATTTGGAAGCAGTTCGACGTGTAGCGCCCTCCTTAGAGGTGTGGACGCAACATCTTGACCCCGTCGGTCAAGGCGGCTTCACCGGTTGGTTAGAACCAAACACTGCGCTTCATCGCGGTGCTCAAGGTACGATCATCAATCACGCTGAGCACAAGGTTTCCATGGACCATGTTGCTGAGTTGATGCAACAATTACCTGATGACTTCCCAATGTGTGGCTGTGCGGCTGATGTTGATGAAGCAAAACATCTCGCCGAGATTGGTCCAACCTTCATTGCAGTCGAACCTCCCGAATTGATTGGAGGAGATATTTCGGTAACAACAGCGGATCCAGCCATTGTAAGTAATACAGTTGCTGTTGTCAAAGAGGTGAATCCGAATGTTCGTGTTCTGTGTGGTGCTGGTGTGAAAAACGGTGCTGATGTTGCCAAAGCGGTCGAACTCGGTGCAGAAGGCGTTCTGCTCGCCAGTGGCGTTACAAAAGCAAGTGACGTTGAATCAGTTCTCGCTGATTTAACTTCAAGTCTTGCTTGACTGAGAACTGTGAGCAAGTTCGAGAAGTTTTTGCTCTTGTCGAGCACGAGCGAGTCCCTTTGAAGCTGGGCAGTGTGTTCGATAGGAACACGAATGGCATGTTTTCCGTGATGTTGCTAATGGTAAGAAGCCGAGATTGAACTGTCCGTATTCAAACATGGTCTCCATTGCTCGGCAATCGCTCTCAAGTAGCCGTTTAGAATCCTTGACAGTTTGGAGCGTAGGTTGATATGTTTCAGTCATCCAAAATCCTCTTCTCCATCCAATCGTATGGAGGCGATAAGACAACACTCGTTGCGGAAAACCATGCTTTTGTTTTGCCCACAAGACCATTGCATTTGCTTCCAATTCATCGATGAGATTTTTTGCAGCACTTTGCATATCAAACCGTACAAGATGCCACTTCTTTTGAATTAAAATCGCCACGTCAGGGGATGAGTAGAACTGTCGATTCTTGTGTGTGACCGAATCTGTGCGGTCCAGGACATACCAGCAAGCATGTTGCTTACTGACGAGCTGCTGGATAATTCTACAGCGCCACAACAGATTCATTCGATGGCTTGAGTAACGCAATAATGCTGTAAAGTATCTGCTCTCCACATTGCAATTCGATTTGTGAAGATGCTCTTGCAGGCAATGTTTGAGTTGGTGTTCGACTAAGAGGTTCGACCATTGTTTTCCTTCACGAAGTTCTTCTAATCGTTCTATCAGAATTTCTTTCGTTGCGCGTAGCATCAAATCCCAAGGTCTTCTCTTGCTAAACGCAGGCTTTGAAGAATTTGCTTTTGATTGGTGACCATAACGTAGGAACCATGCGCGTGGACATTTTAAGAATAAATCTCTTCGCGTTCTACTCCAACCAATTTTTGTTTGCATACGGCGAAGATGACCTTCAAGCCTTGTCAAAGAATCGGTTAAATGATACCGAGATTCATTAAAGAAATTAGGCTGTTTCCGAAGGACCAAAGAGCAACAGGGGCAATACACCAGCCAGAGTAGCGTGCAAAGAAATCTTCTCCCAAATCACCAAACATGAGCGATAAATTCCCTCCTAATGAGGTGATGAACCTTAGCAAAAGTACCACAGCGCCTCCAAGTAGGATAATCAGTAGGAGGCCGAAGATACCAAAGAATATACCAAAAATACCGCTCAGCATTGTCGCCCCAACTCCTTGAGGGAACAGTGAAGGGAAGGACAACCACCCAAACCAGCCAAGCCAAATGCCAATCATTGTATCGCGTTGCATATCTTCAACTCCACGCCAATCACGGAAGACTTCGGGGAAGAACTTGTGCAACATAGCACCAAGGAAATCAGCCTCATAGGGTGTACCTCTACGAGCTGTAACAATACTCATTTCAACCATCCAAACAATCATCGTCAAATCAACCCAGAACAGGGTATTTGATGGAAGGGGAGCGAGTGTAGTAATCAAGATTGGGAGATTCACGAGAACTATTCCTGCTCCTCCAGCGGCGATCACCGCTCCCATATGCATTCCAAATGGCAATGGCTCATCCAATACCTCGTATTCCTCACGAGGGAGGGCGAGGAAAAGCAAAATCAATCCCGGGCCGAAAAAGAGTGAGAAATATGACCAAGAACTCGTGCTTCCACCGGTATTGATGCTTTCAACTGCACTGATTAATTCTTCAGATGAAGCAGTAGGTGCGTTCGAATATACCACGCGCAGGGTCTTATCGAGAACAATGATTGAATCCGCAGTTCCATTGGGCGAACTTTGAGTGAATGATTCATCAATGTCAACATATGTCGTCCATGTTAGGTTATAATTTGTCTTCATCGCAGAGACATCTGTAGAAGATGCATCCATTCCTGCAAGGATGTGAATGACGTTAATGTCTTCTCCAATAAGATCGATGGTTTTGTTTAACTCAACGGCTTGTTCAGCCACGTTTTGCGTTCCAGGTAAAGCTATGGCCACTATCAAGGCACCCTTATCTTCAAACAAATCAGAAACCGTCATTGATTGCATATTTTCATCATAGACTTGTGTATCAAACATTCGAGCATGGTCGTCTATCAATTCATTTGAGGCTAAATTTGGTTGACTGATTGCGGTAGGAATGAACAGCAACGTCATCAATACGAGAGCGATGAGTATCGGCAGTGGAGGTAATTCTCCACTTCTTTCTTGGACAACCATGAATCCAATAAGTGAGAGAATGGTCGTCAACGACAAAAATATGGTTGAACTGGCTAAACCTTTGTCGGTTTTTTCAACTTCAAATCGAACAATCCCAAAAGCATGGCAATCGCTGTTCAAATCACCTGATGTCGTTTGAATACAGATTTCAAGATTCGCATCACCGGGTGTTAATGCTACAATACCGGACCACGCCCAAACCGTTTTATTTCCTTCTACTGAACGGTCAATCTTCAATCTCCCCGTTGAGGTTTCCATGATTGAGTCTTCGTCTTTGACAAACTTTTCATCAAATTCCAGCGGGCCCCAAAGTTCCCACTTTGCAGTTTTAACATCGTCGACTCCCCAAGGGAAGAGTGGTTCAAATTCAATGTGTGCACGACGTTCTGAATCGACAAAAACGCTGGCTTTTGGCTCATAGACTTGACCTTCCATGATGATGCCGCCGCTGTTTTGTTCAAAGGCGCCCCACTGT
>MDSX01062248.1_pt1 | contig 15936 bp, 14 predicted proteins | sample 811141 | NCBI WGS metagenome assembly MDSX01 (sample SAMN05326642, study PRJNA326480) | marine metagenome | isolation source: seawater | place: Atlantic Ocean: South East | collected 2010 | reverse complement strand
GCATCTTCTTCGACACCCCCCGCATCTTCTTCGACACCCCCCGCATCTTCTTCGACACCCCCCGCATCTTCTTCGACACCGGCTACTCTGAGTTGTGAAGCGGGTCAGCTCGAATCCAACGGAGAATGCATACCAATCAAGGATATGTACGTGAGCCACGCGAACAAGACATGGTGGCATATCAAGGATATTTCATATAATGACGAACCCGATATGGATAACAGTTTGATGGAATGTTTTGATACTGACGAATGCATTGGTGTGATTCGAAACAAAAACGGAAGAAACTTTGTCGTGAAAAAAGGGGACCAACCCGAACTTATTAAAAAAGAAAATGGATTCAAACTGTATGTTAAACGCGATTGAACGGACGCCCCTTATCGATTCGTGCAACAAAACCAAGTGCAATGATTGGATGAATGATATGGTAAAAACGAAATGCTGGGCCTTTTCCACCACGTATACAAACGGTTCACCTCATCCACATTGTGGAGGTTGTCCTCACCGCGCATTCAAAGCACCGCATCAAGTCCAACTCGATAGCTCAACCAATGCGTGGAAGTCCACTTCGAGCCGAAGTAAAGCATTCACCGCTTTGAAACTTTGATAAAAAAGAAACATGATATAGAGAGCATAGAGTAGCATGGTTGTGTTTGTTACGTACTGGTGGGCGCGGTCCAAACACGACACGAACCCCAACACGACGTACGATCATTTCGAAAAAAAGTATACGAAACGCGCGCTTACGTACTTCGAGACCACCGAACAGTTGCGACGGGACGTGGAGTCCAAAGGACTCGTGTTTTACGCCAAACGCAAACGATTCGGCGATTATCAATCCAACATCAACTACAAGCCCCGATTCATCAAAGAGTGTCTTCGCAAGTTCAAGCAACCCGTCGTCTATTTAGACAGCGATCTGCGCGTTTACAAACGCCCCGAACTGTTTATGGTGTCTCCTTCCACCAACGCGCGGAGTGTGGATTTTATGGCGTTGAACTGGAACGGTGACCGTTTGCCGTTCGAGACTGCCGGTCCCGTCTTCTATTTCGGAAACACGCCAAACGCCACAAAACTGCTCGACGCATGGATTCGCCTCACGGACATGGAAACGCATCGCGGAAAGGCGGACGACCGCCTGCTCGCCATGGCTTTCGCGTCGGAAAACGCATCCAGTTGGTGCAACTACCGTTGGTTCGACAACACGTACCTTTATTTCCCAGCGTACTTCTCCGATATTCCCAAACACAAGGTGGTCATAGGCCACCCCTACGATTCGACGTCGGAAACGGACGCGCACCGTTTCGGTGCATCCAAAAATCGTGTTCCGTCCAATTATACTCGCGTCATTTCGTCTTTTAAACCCCCCCGAACGTCTTGTCGATGCTATTCTTAACGGACTTGTGTAGGTCCGTATCGGGAATCCACCCGTCCCACTCGTCGTAGTATCGATTCATCTTGACGATTTTTTCGTTGGACGTGTCCGTGCACCGCGTGAACGGTTCCTCGTCATCGTCCACTTCCAAGTCTTCTTCGTCGTCTTCTTCTTCGTCGTCTTCTTCGTCGTCTTCTTCTTCGTCGTCTTCTTCGTCGTCTTCTTCTTCGTCGTCCGTCTCCACCTCATCCGCCCACAACGTACGTGTGGGTTTGGTGGAGTTTTGAGTATCTTCAAACTCTTGTTCGCACTCGGTCAACAACGCGTCGTCGATGACGAATTCGTGTGCTTGGTACTTCAAAGCGTACTCGATGTCGGTGGCAGTCAATGTGTTTCGACCGGCGGTGTGACAATACTCCGCGGCGTCCTTCACCGCATGCACCATGTATCGATTGAGAATGATTTTGATTTTGGTGACGGTTTGTGGATCCAGATCGTCCGCCGCCGGGGACACCGTAGTTTGACGACCAGTGCGCATGTTGAAAGGAATCATGATGTTCCAACGATATGAACTTATTTACCGGTATTCTTAAAGTGTTAACGATTCACGAATACGAACGAGGAGTACATAAACGAACACACCTTGTGATCCTCGTCCATATGAATGTTGTTGACGGAACCCATGTCTTGAAAATGCGATTCGAACGACGTCATCTTCACGAGACGGAGTCCGACACGTTCGCACTCGCGCACGAGCACGTCCGGGTACACCATGTACTCGACGCTCACACAATCCTCCGCAAAGTATAGCGTTCCCGACAAGTGAACGTGGATTGTTTCTCCGATCCGCGTGTCGCTTCGACTCGCGCGTCGAATCATCACCGCGTTGTTCATGTACACGTCGTCCACGAGAACCTCGTTGATCTTATCCGCGTTCATGAACGTCCCCACAAAGTATCCGTTCTTCTTCGTCAATCGTTTTACGTTCGTCAGCATGCCTCGCAAAGTGTCGATGTCGGAAAAAAAGTAGTGGATCGCGAATTGACACGACACCATCGAACACGACGCGGGATCCAAATCCAGTTCGGTAACGTCTTGGCAACAATGGAACGTGTAGTCCAATCCGTGCGTGTCGACGTCCGCAAGACGTTTTTTGGCGTCCTCGATGCTGGTCGCGTTGGGATCGAACCCGATCACCTTGTGAATGCCGCATTTCTTCCATTTCAACAAATCCCCTCCGCGACCCATGCCGATATCGAGCAACACGACATCGCGGTTCCCCTTTCTGTGACTCGCAAATCCGATACACGCCTGCTTTAGCAGGGAGTGTTTCACTTTGTTGTGAAAAAAACGCAAACTCTTGATATTCTTTTGAAACATCATTTTGAGCAGTATGTTATTCAAAACGCACGTGAAAGCTTTAAACTTGAAACAACGACTCCAACGCCCGTTTGTTGTGCTCGTACAGATCGATCGGATCGACCGCGTTGACGTTGAACTCGATCCACATGCCTTGCACTCGAAGACGATCGGTCTTTCGATCCAATACGAACTTGTGAATCAACAAAAAATCCACCTCGTGTCGCGTCATGCTATGAAACATGGTATTGTCGATTTCGTAATCGTCGATCGGGGACGAAATAACGACTCGTTTGTTTGCGTCACACTGACGTCGCTCCAACGGAAACGTCAACCGCACTTTGGAGCACGTCGATGCTCGTTGCACCGGTGTGATCGACTCAGTGAATGTGTCGTAGTCACGCAACACGGTGCGTGAAAACGCGTCGCTCATGGACCGCGACGGAAACCCGATCATGAGGGATTTGGATAGGTGCGGTACGATCAAACGGCTGTTGGACACGTGAATGTCGTGCAACACGTACGTCATTTGTTAATCTGATGTGTTTACGAATCTTAAAGTGAGTTAAAGAACATCGAACGATACATGATGATAAATGCAGCGCATCGTGTGTTTGTGCGGATACAAGCGAAGCGGCAAAGACTACATGGCCAAAATTCTGCGCGAACACCATGGGTATCAACACATGCAAATCGCGCACAAACTGAAGGAGACCTTGCGCGTCATGTTCGGATTCAACGACGATCAGTTACACGGCGCCTTCAAAGAGACCGTCGACCCGGTGTGGAAGATCACACCGCGCCGCGCCATGGAGTTTATGGGGACGGAGATCGGTCAGTACGACATGCAAAAGTTCGTTCCGGGCATCGGGCGCAATTTTTGGATCCGGTCTCTGATCCAAGACCCCAAGATGAATTCGTCCGCTTCCGTCGTCATCTCGGATCTTCGATTCGCGCACGAAATCGACGAGTTGAAACGGGCGTTCCCCAACCGCACCGTGTGTGTCGTGCGCATCGAAAACCCGCGTGTAGGCTTGAACTCGACCCACGTATCCGAGACGACCGTCGATCGACTAAAGTACGATATACGGTTTCGAAACGACAAGACCGTATACGACGAAACGATCGCGGACGTTTCGCGACTGGAACGAGAGATCCTTTCTAAAATTAAATGACAATCATATAATCATACAAAGAATGCTGACGCCGCAAAAACACGTACCTGTGGAGTTCGATTTTGACACTGTATTGAACGTCGAGTCCAAGAATGCGATGGTCAAGCCGACGTACACGGTGGGTATGATGATGCGCAAACTTCGAGACGTGTGGTTGAAGGACTCCGTCTCGGACATCGCGCACAAAGGGGTGTTTCTTCTATTCAAAGACGTCAAGCACGATTCGCACATCCTCCAACCCATCACCAAACCTCTAGGGGATATCCATTCTGAATTCGGATACCCGGCGGTCGTGAACGTGTTCGTAAAGGTCGAAAACACGTTTGGATGATTCTCAAATTTAAAATGTGTGTCATTACGACATAGTATCGCACAAACGATGAACGCCCCTTCCCCCAACATGATGAACGCTCCTCGCGCACCCGCAGGTGTCACCCCGATCGCCACCACCAACGCTTCCAAACCCGCCGCCACCACCACCGGTATGGCTCGTCACTTGAACGCGAGGAACGCGTTGATCGTGATCGCCGTACTGGTTGGCGCCTACATGGCGTGGCCGATGGTGTTTCCCACCAAACCGCCCGCCGAACCCGTGGTGGAAGTGATTGAGGCGGAAAAGGACGCCGACGATAACGGGATGGAAGAAGCGTAAAAAACGAATAAAAGGTTCACTGATCGTCCGTTTCAGTCTTTCCAAGGACGACATACAAGTCGTCCAACTGTTTCGTCAGTCGAACGATATCTTTCTCATAATAGTTTCCGTGGGTTTGTGATTTTGATCGACGTTGTGCTTTGAGTTTATGTATGATTTGTTGTTGAATGGCGTTCTCTTTTCGTATGAGCGCATTGATTAAATACACATCATATAGTTGCTTCGACATGGTTTGAAACTTGGAATACGTCGCGTTATATATACTGTTACTTCACATACTATTCTTTAAAACACCCACTTATGTTACGTGTCGTTAATCCATGTGACGAACGAGCATATCGTACTTGAAGAGTTGCGGCGATCCACAGACGATACAAATGACGTCCCTCCGACAAGTGGGTACGAACCCGGTCGTTGAACGGAAGGGATGGTCAGCGATTGTCGTTGAGCAAATGGACGAGTTCTCCATACAACATGACGCGTAATTCAATTCGATTTCAATGCATCGGTCAACACGTGTCGGGTTTTCGCAATTGTAGCACATGGTCGTGGAGGGACTATTGCAAATCGTACGAGCGTTTCGCAACCCATGTCGGTCTTGACAATCAAATCATAAAGGGAGTTTTAAGTAGTCATAATTCGGACTCCGAATCCGAATCCGTCAGATAGTTTATCACGAAATCCGTTTGTTCATCCGCCACTTGACGCATGCGATCGATCACACGCTGGCACTCGTGTTGTTCGTGCAAAGGGCGGTTCGGATCGCACACGCGCGACGACAAACGCTTCAAGGTGGCCATCTCGGCGCGGTTCGTCATCATGCGCGCTCTATGTATCTGGAGCTTTTCCGGGTTTCGTGCCGCGACGCAAGTCAACGCGGTATTTGTTGTGACGACAAAGCAACGCATGTTCCTTCTTGGGGTTCATTACTTCCATTTTTTCTTAAATGAGTTCTTCCCACTCGCGGAGAAGACGACGCCGACACACGAGAAAGGCCGGATCGGAGACGCACCTTCGCCAATGGCGTTGGATGCGCTTGATCCACAAAAAGAACCGTCGTACTTGGAGCGGAATGTCGTCGTGATCGTCCACACCCGACGATACGGTGGTGGTGACGGGGCACATCACTTTGGTCACCTCGCACGCGTACGCGTCGTTGCGCATCAACGGCACGACTCGATACCCCACGTAGCGAACACACACACCCATCCACGGCATGTCGCATTCGAAGTACACACAGTCGTCGGGTTCGAACACACCGACCACCGGTTCGTTCAGATCGATGTGGTGCGCGCCAATCCCGGTCACGTATCGGACGTGTGACGTGCGTATCTCGCTTCCGTGGTCATCGTCGTTGAGCACCACCATGGTGACCGTCATTTCCGCCATACGAACATGGGGTGGTGTTTGGTGACTGTCCTTGGTGTTCGAAACCGTCGTCCACGTCGTGTTCGTCGGTCCGTGGACGACGCTCAACGTGACCGGTTTCCGAAACTCGACCGGGGTGGCGTCCACCACGCGACGCACCATGTCGTTCGTCACCAACGAACCAAAAAACACCGCTTGGAATTGAATCTGTCGTCGGTCGAACATGCGAAACGTTTGGACGTTATTACCGGTCGCCAAGTCTGTGTACGAGACAATCATGTCTTCATCTGCACCCAACCGTTGGAGAAATGCCGATCGCACCACGCCTTCGAACGTCGCCAAAGGCTCTTCTTGAGCCAAACATGCACCAAGCTCAAACATATTGGCACTCGCCCATCGAATGCGGTGGTGCGTCATAAAGTAGTCCGCGAACACGAACATATGCCAATCCGGGTACCATTGGTCGCGAAGTCCTTTCAAACACCATGCAAAGTCCGACATGGAGAACATCCACCGACGTTCCGCTTGTTCCCAATTTTTGGGAACAAGCATGTGATCCGCATGCACCAAGTCGTGGGTTTCGGAATTACCGTCAGCCAATTCCTTCAACTCGTACACCAAGTACATGCCGTGGATTCGTTTCGCGTTCATGGCGAACAATGTGACATCCGTCCTTTCGCACACAATCACGTGGTCGTACTTGCTTCCTGACGTTTTGTCGCGAAACGTCCGCTTTCGAACGACGTACATGGCTCACTCACCCGCACGCGCTTCTTTTAAGTGGGAAACGACGTGGTCCAACAAACCGATGACATTCGCGGTGTTCGGACGGTCGATGGGATCGTACGCGCAACATTGGGCGACGATGGAGTTCACAAACGGATTGTCGGTGACGGTTGGAATGTCGACCGTGTTGTTCATTTTGGCGAACGCGAGTTGGATGGGACTCATGCGCAAGTGTTCGAACGGAACCTTGCACGTCCACATGTAGTACAACACCAAACCCAGTGAATAAATGTCCGCGGTGTAGTTGTATTGACGATGTTGCAACACCTCCGACGCGATCCACAGGTACGTGCCCGTCTCGCCGGTGTGTCCCTTGTATTGGGTCGTTTCGTCGGAGGATACCATCTTCGACACGTCGAAATCCGCAATCTTCACGTCGCCATGTCGATTCACGAGAATGTTGTCGGGCTTGAGATCGCGATGAAAGATGCCGCACGGCGTCCGGTTGTGAAGGTAGTGCAATCCGACCGCGATGTCGCGCATCATGCGCAGACGGTCGAACATTGTGATTGAATCACCATGCACCGCCATGTACTCACGCAAGTCGCCGTGCTCCATGTACTCGAACAGGATGTATTTCCCCGAATACCCCAAAAACTGAACGATCTTCGGGTGAATACATTTGGTGAGAATCGAAATTTCGCGCTCCACCGATCGCGACGGTTCGACGATTTCTTTTACACAAACCATTTGGTGTCTCCACAACGCGGTGTACACGTTGACATGTTCGGTGCGTCGCAACGTGGTCACGAAACGAACGTCTTGTATTTGGATTTGATAATCAATTCGAGATGTTTCCATATGTCAAGTCACAACACCCATCCTCTTTAAATGTCGTCTACTATTTACGGAAAAACTTTTAAAGAGGTTGGGTTTTGTGGAGGGTACTCATGAGTTGTTGCGCGCACGTGAATCCGGAAAATAACAACCAACCACAACATCCTTGTCGTTTCAAAGGGTTCGTGTACTGCGAGAAAGATGACTTGATGTACTGCAAGCGCCACGCACCGTGTCGCGACAAAGACGTGCTGAACGCGTGTCCGATCTGTTTCGACCCGTGCGGCGATACCAACCGACGCGTCGTCGACCTGTTGAAGTGCGATCACACGTTCCATCGGACGTGTTTGAACGATTGGATCGCCAACGGAGGCACCACGTGTCCCGTGTGCCGCGACCCGTTGTCGATGGTTTCGTCGGACACGGACACCATGACCCGCGAACAGGCGTACCAGGCGTTGGAGCTTTTTTTCATGGAAGGGTACAGCATACCCCAACCCGTGTACGAACAGGCAATGGAAACCTTCGATTGGGCGGTGCACTTTGACGTATGGGATGATCGAAACCAACCCCGAATCGTGTTTTAAGAGGCGTTGTTTTATTACTTTTTTTGTACTCACAAGTTTCGAGCGTTAGGGGTATATACACACAAAACATGTCGACCACCAACAACACGTCCGTTCGTGTGACCCGCGGTGATCGCTTGCTTCGCATGGTGAAGAAGTCCAAAAAGTTTGTCAAGCCCAAACCGCTTGCGCTCAAACGGTCTCTTCGGCTCCAAACGAAATCACCGAAACGCAAACCGTCGTCCGCGCCGAAAAACAACAACTTCGCCTCGGTCAACAACATCGCCAAAACGATCCAAGCTTTGGAGAATCTGAAAACACCCGCGTCGAAATCCAAGAAAAACAACAACGCGTTTCAATTTCTCAATTTCGGCCGCGACGGAGCGCCCGTGGTGATGTCACAGAGAACGTCCTCCACCGAACGTCGAGTGTCCTCGCGCGAACGCAAAGCACCCAAACGGTACGGATTCAACAACAACAAATCCAAACCCTAACAATTGATCCATGTGTGGGTCTTTTTACATCTTTCCCGATGAAAACAATATCGGGTTCAACTTCGTCGGCGGACCGTACCCGAACACCAACGTGTACAAGGACACACACAAAAAGACGAGTATGGCGCGCGTTTTGGCCACGTGGTCGTTTTGGCGCATCACCAAACGCATGACCACGTACAAGAGAAACACCACGATGGCGTTGTTACTCAACAACAGGATGGGAGACTGATCGCAATTGGAGGACGAGTCCATATGGTTTTAAACGTAATATAGTTGTTCGATTTTTTTCATTGGGTTGTTGTTTTTATGATAAAGAATGGTTGTATTTGTAAATTGTGTATTCTTTTCGCGCATCGCATTGAAACCAATCGCGGGTTCTTTCGATACCGTTGCTTCATACCACACATACAATCATTTTTTTGTGCGTTTAATGATAACTTTGAATGACGACGATCCAATCTCCGGACACATCCTCCTTTGCGAGGACGGTGACGTTTCCAATTGATTCCAGTAGTGACTTGTATCAGATTCATATCCAATGCAATGTGGGTGTATCCGACGATTACGGCGGAACCGTGTATATAGGTGCGTTCGAAACAGGGTACGGATCCATCGAATCCATGACTGAAACAGACAAGACGAATATCAAAACATTGTTGACGAACAATTCGGACGTTCCCAACTTTCCGTTCACGGCGTCGAAGGACGTTCCGGTATCGGCGATCGGGACCGCAAACGTGGCGTTCCAAGACGCTTCCTCTTCAACTTCCGTTGCGATGGAAATCAACACCGAGTACTCGGTGTACGTGATGGTGGTGGATAACAACGGGAATCCGAGCGAATTGTTTTACGGCCGAAGAGGACGCATCGATCCGCAAGCGCCGCCCATCCTCGAAGTGACACAGGTCACGACCGATACCAGCGGATTCGCCGTGGACGTTCACGCCGAGCTTCGGTCCACGGTGGCGTTCGAGGCGAAATACTTGTTGTCGCCGCAAGACGTCGCCAACCCTAGCACGCTGAAAGACGCTTATTTCGAAGATGCCGAAATTTTCAACGCGGTGGGTGATGCGGTGTACGCAACAGGAACGTTAGCCCAAACACGGGCGAACGTCGACCATTCGTTCGCAAAGGTGGTAAACGATACGTCCAACCCGACCGACTACGACCCGTGGATCGATCTGACGAAAGACTTGTACTTGTACACCTACGTGACCAACTTTGACCCTCATTTACAAAGCAGCGTGGCGCGCACGACCGTCGGACGCGCGTTCGAACCGAAGAGCGACATCGACATGACCATCGAAACGCACAATCCGCGCGACACAACCGCGGAGATTCAGTTTCGAGTCCACGACGCGGCGAACACGATGTACTATGTGGCGTTGTTCGACCAATCGTTTCCACCCGACACGAACGTCAACGGATTGTTGAAGGAACATGTGATCGGCGTGCCTGCAAGCATGCATGGTGCCTTGCCCGACACGAACCTCGCGTGGATCACGCTGAGCGAATACTACACCGAACTCGGAAACTTGGATTCGACCGCAAGCATCCAAACAAAACAGACGTACCACGCCTACATGTTGGCGCGCGATCCGGTGACATATCAATACTCCGACTTTCAAACCATCTCCGTGGCGACGGGGTCGGCGCCGCGCGTGTTGAAATCCACCGGTCGATTCAACCTCGCGAACGTGGACGCGGGCGAGACCGAAAACACCATCTACGTGACCGCGAACATCGAGGAGGAGAACAATGGGAACGTGTACGGAGTGCTCATCGTAGGACCCACGTTATCCTCGAATAATCTCGATCTTCTCGAATCGTCTTCTTCGGGGAACATGGATTTGCTCGCCGGTTCTTTGCCGAATTCGGATTCGTTCATAGAACACACGTTCACTCACGCGTACGCAACCATCGACGCGTATCAAAATGATATCCAGTCCAACATCGAGACGGACACCACATATTACGTGTATTTTGTCATGACCGACACGTTGAACAACGAACAAAAGCTGCGTCTTCTGCAACCGGTTTACGAAACGTCGGCGGAGGTGGAAACCGCGGACGAGAGTGCGGTGGATCCGGGGGCGGGTACCGGCGACTTCACGGAAACCACCGATCCGGGTACGGGTACTGGGGGTGAAGGCAGCACGGGTACTGGGGGTGAAGGCGGCACGGGTACCTCGGAACCCGCCACCATCACGGCCAACACCACCATGGCAAACATCGATGTTAGTTTCTACAACGAACACAAGGTGTTTTTACAATCCATCGTGTTGGATCTGTCGGCGTCCGCATGTACGGATGTGGATTCGGTCAAGATTTACGCGAGCAACACCAAAGACGTGTTTACGGAGAACGATTTACTCGACATTGTTGGAAATGAAAATTTGACTCCTGGAGAAACGTATACCATCACCAATGTAACCATTAGCACCGAACTTTCCGCTGTAACACAATTCTCCTATTATCGCATCGTACTGCAACGAGACGAAGCACCCATCACCATCGTCGGAATCCAATACAACATTTTGGTCCACGACGACCGTGGCCCGGAGCTCAGCAATCTGACCTCTTCCCACGACACGGGCACGAACGCGGCGATCATGGCGTTCAATGTGGCCGATTTCAGCAACGTCGAGGCGACCATGTTCATGTCGCGCTACGAGTACGGAATTACCGAGGAACTCGACGCGATGTACGAGCCGCTCGTCAATACGCAATACACGGGTCCACCGCAACACTTTTTGAACGGACAAGACGTCAGCATCACGTCGAACACGGTCTACGTCGACCCGTTATCGACCGAAACGTACGACGTCACCGATTTCGACAACTATTACTTTTATATTTACTCGCAAGACACGGGGAAGAGCAACGAACCGTCATCCACGTACACGAAAATCAACCCGACGGGTCGCGCGGACGTCACCGATTCGCCCGTGATTTCGGATCGCACGGTGGACCCCGTGTTCGTCGACAGTCTCGGAGATACCGCGATTCGCGTGACGGCCAACATTTCGCATCCGTCCATCGAGTACACACCGTTCAAGTACGTACACTTTGCGGTTCGTACCGGCGTGGCTGTTCCCGATCCAATACCGTACGGCGAGTACCAGTTTAGTGATCTATCAAACGTGACGTACCTGCGCGAAACGGTGAACGGACACCCGATTCAAGAAGGGGATTCGTACACGTACGACGTGTATACGTACGCCATCAGCGGCGCCGGGCACTCTGTGTTCGAAGTCACACCAAACGTGAGCTTACCGAGCAACAAGCCGACGGTGTCGATCGACAAGTTACAAACCGCCGTGGAGGGAACGATTCGTCTCGAATTCTCGTTTTCCGACGAATTCGCGGCCGTGGACGTGTACGCCGGTTTGTTCGCCACGAAACCGATCAACGTCGCCAACTTTTTCCAATCGCCCGCGATCAACCCCGATTTCCAAAACGCGAACATCGGGTCCGCCATCGTGGACTTTACGACCGCGTACTCCGATCCGGACAACGCTCCCTTCACAAATACCGAAACCGTCGACACCACCAAGGGGTCGTACTACGTGATTGTCTACGCGCGAGAGACCAACACCGAATCGAACCTCGAATCGCAAACGGAGGCGGTGTACGGGTTCACCATGGGCCAGCCGTCGGCGGAGGATCTCGCGAACGTGACCGGACAGGAAGGAAACGTGTCCGTCGACACGATCGACGACATCGAAGTGATTCTGTTGGAAGACGAAGCGACGGTGCTCCAGCTCCCATTCGTCACGTCAGAAGACCCCGAAGTGGTCACCATCACGGGTCTGTTTCTCCCCACCTCGGATGACGAGATTCGTCCGAAACCCGAAGCCACCTTGTTCACGCTCGGAGAATATCGATTGGTGGTCAAGGAAAACGATCAGCTTGCCGTAGTCCATGACACGGAAGGTACCAAGTTTTCATTAAACACCGACATCAAGCTGATTTTACAAGAATACAACGAGGTGGTGTTCGTGCTCGACAAGGCGTTGGACCAGATCGAAGTGGGTATCGGTATCCAAGATGTGGTGACCGAAACCGTAACCATCGACTCGATCGGGAACATCACGGGACAGATTTCCGCGGGTCCGTTCCTCGGCGGTTTGGCCGACATCAAGGCGTCCGAAGAGCACATGCCCCCACCCACCGTTCTCACACAAATGGACGTGCTTCCGCCCAAAATCACGGTCGATCTGGCGAACGTCGACAGGTCTAACAGCGAAGAGTTCACGTTTCCGGTCGGAACGTTCGAAATGGAGGACTCGTACCCGTCCAACGTATCCATCGGTTTGTTCGACGCGTTTTACGGCGATGCGCAACCGTTCGCGGGCGTGTACGCCAATCTTCGAACCACCTTGCTCACGTCCGGTTACGCGGTTCGATTCGAGAACCTGCTTTCGGGAGACGAACGATCCGCCGCGTTGGAAGCGATCGTGTTGACTCACTCACACGCGTCCGCCGACGGAACAGGCACAAACAACGTGGTTGACGAGAATGACGGCACCTATCACATCTACGCGTTTGTGGAGGATACGCAAACCCCGACACCGAACGAGACGATTCGATACTGCGGCGTCTTGTACGGCACCGTCAAGGAAACTCAAGTCGCGAACACACCGGATCCGATCATCGCCAACCCGACGTTTGTCCCGAATTCCGACAAACAGATTGTGGGTCTCGAGGTCACGGGGTCCAACGTCGACTCGGTGTATTTCGCGGCGTACCCGGCGTCCATGTCGTTCGGTTACTCCACACGCGACCAGATCGAGGCCCAAATACAGACGTACGGCACCTTGTGGAGTTTCGGATCACCCGCAATCACCTTGTTCGACGGATACTTTGCGGACGTGAACGCGACGACCCGCACGCCCTTCGAGTACAACCAGGACTATTTCGTGTACGCGCTCGGCGTGAACGCGACCACCGGGAAGATGGTCTTGTCCGAGAACGGCGTCACCGCCAACACCGCGCTGGACCCTGTCATAAACTCGGTGTCCTCGTCGAGCGCGTTTGTTGCAAGCACCAACACGACCACCGTGACGGTGACGATCGACATCGAGGAACAGTCGGCGGCGAACGTGTACGTCGCGTTGTTCGACGCGCCTCAAAGCGAAGCCGCCGTGATTCGGTTCTTCGAAGACGCGGAGTTTGTCGACGAACCTTTCGTGCGCCGCGTGTTGTCGCACACGACGAAGGGTCACGGAGTGTCGACGACTCACACTGCATCGTTCACGTCCATCCACACCAACGCGTTGTTTTACGATTCGGACGTTCGAATCCACGGTACGCATACCGTGCATGCGTACGCGTACGTGAAAAACACCGAGTACGACACGCGCCACACTGCGTTCGGTAACGCCAATACATTGACGTTGTCTCACGACGACTATAACTACAACGAAAATACAAACATAGAAACGGATATGATCACTCATGATGCCTCGTTTAAACCAAGAATCAGAATAGTTGGATTGCAACCGTATACCGAATCGATCAGCGTATCGTCTCGATACCGTGTTGCGGCTTTCACGAGCGAACATAGTCCAACTGATTTGATATCCTTCTTCCAAGATACGAGTACGTCTCATATTCACGAATCCTCCATTGATTATACAATTAATTCAGACGTCATATTAAGTAGTGTATATTCTACAGCGGTCACCCTCGTTCAAGCGGTGACGCTACCCCGTTTGAACGCAAACGTTCCCGTCACCACCGTTTCGGGCAATTACCGATTCTTCGGAACAGACACCACACTCACCTTGTTGAAAGGACGCACGTACTATTTCGATCAAATCGACAGTTTGAACGGCATCATCCACCCGATCTATTTTGCAACCTCTGCTACGTACAATATAGATCATCAATTCACGGACGGCGTGACGTATGTGGTGGGTGACAACAAATACACCAGCGTCACCGATTACAGTAACAACTTTAATTACGCATCAAATCCATACGTGCGTTTCGACGTACCGATCACGTCAGGATTGACTGAATTATATTATCAATGCAAAACTCACCAGAACATGAACGGACTCGTGACGTTGGTGGACGACCCAACCGAAGATATCAATTTATCTACCAAAACGCGAGCACCCGGTACGGAATACCACATTTACTCGTTCGCAGAGGACGACACGCCGCGCAAAAACACAGTCGTGTCCGCCGTACAATCCCAACAAACGGGTGCGCCTCCGACGGTGGTGTTCGATTACGCCGAATTCGTTATCGAGACTTCGTCCTCAACGTAAACAAACACGGTTAAAGCTTTCCGACGTACAACGAAATCAAGCGATCTTCCCCATGCGATTCTTTTTTCAACGATGGACTTGTTTTCGTCCAGTCGATGCAGACACCAACGATCACGATGTCAGCAACAACACCATCCTCGTGTCTCCGCCTGGTAAGCCGGTTACGATTCCGCCAAACATGGAGTTTGGGAAGAAGCCCGGATACATTTACCTGTTGCGCGAACGCGAGTTTCTCAAAACGAACGAAGAGATTTACAAGATTGGCAAAACCATCAATATAAAAAACCGAATGCCTTCGTATCCCAAAGATAGTCGTTTATATTTATGTTTTTATTGCCCTTCCGATATTGACGCGGTGGAGAAACACTTGATTTCGGTACTGGAACGGATATGTTTGCGGAAACGAACGGACATCGGGTCCGAATATTTCGAAGGGGACGTGCGTGAACTGATGGCGAATCTGTTGGATTACGCGCACACCCAACACTACTCTTCTCTTTCTTCCACGGTTTTGAATTTCAAATTGTAAGGGGGGTACGGTCCGAACGTGCGCACACACGTTTCACAAGCGCGCAAAAACGCACCGTTCATGACGAACGGAGTCGCGTTCGGGTGCGTACATATCCAACATACAAGTGATTTTGTGTGCGACTTGACGACCAAATTACGAGACCACTCGGTCTCCATCGTTGTTTACAAACCGATAAGTTTACTTTGATTCAAAAGAAAAAAGTTTGATCGTTCAACACGTCCAATACCGTGATGTTTCCGTCACAATTGCGTTTGGGGCCCAAAAAGACCAGCTTCTCGTTCACGCACTCGAGTGTGTCGTCGTCGTTCTTGTACGCCCGACACACCTGATTCACTTTGGCTTGGATCTCGAGATTGTCGTCGTATCCGGTGATTTCATACACTTTTTGGCGAACGGACCCTTCCGGTTGGTTTCGATCCACCAAGTCCACACTGGCCTTGATACAATAGCTTCCAAACTCGGGGAGTTTGTCGTCATCCACTGGAGGAAGATTGTTGTCGGTTTCGTGATACGATAGGTTTCGCGCCGAGGACACACCACATCGCAACTTGGGTGGTGTGGTCGTCGT
>MDSX01005077.1_pt1 | contig 15937 bp, 8 predicted proteins | sample 811141 | NCBI WGS metagenome assembly MDSX01 (sample SAMN05326642, study PRJNA326480) | marine metagenome | isolation source: seawater | place: Atlantic Ocean: South East | collected 2010 | reverse complement strand
GCGCACTAGCAGATAGAATCCTAGTAGGTTCTTTTAGCGATTCAAATCTGGGAACTGGAATCGCAATCGGTGATTTCAACTGCGATGGATTTGACGATATAGCTTCCAGCGAACCTGGAATGGCGATCAACAATTCCGGACACGTTTCAATCAGATTGGGCTCATCCTCAGGAATTTCTGATGCTGCATGGTGGGAAATGAATGGAAGTGACGATGACAACCTAGGTTGGTCTCTTACTTCACTTGGTGATGTCGAATCAGATGGCTGTGATGATTTAGCAGTCGTTGCCGACAAACTAATCGAAGATAATGCGCAAGCATCCTTAATCAAGAATGGCCTAGTAATGATTCTCAAAGGTAATTCAAGTTCAATGGTGTTCCATGCCAACATTACTCAAACAGAATATGGTCCAATGTTTGGAAGGCAAATCGCAGCCGGTGGAGACATAAACGGCGATGGGTTCCTGGACATGGTAATATCAAACAGCGGAGATACCGATAGTCCTACGGGATATTCATCAGTCGAATTCTTTTATGGAAACGATTCTGGAATAGATACAATTCCATTCACTTCCTTTGAACGAGCTCAACAAGGTAAGTTATATGGTTTCGAAATGGCATTTGTGGGAGATGTACACGGTGATGGATATGATGATGTTATCATCACTGAACTCTATGCAAGTACGCCTGTGCTAAATATGGGTAAAGTGCACATGTGGTGTGGTTCAGCTACCGGCCCAGTGGCAAATTGGACTGAAACGGGTGGCTTTGCTAACGCATTACTAGGATACACGGTTTCACCAGCAGGAGATATCAATGAGGATGGATATGATGATTTCTTCATGATGTATCCATCTGCTTCAAAGTCAGGGACAGTCAATCTATACCTTGGTTCAGAGAATGGGCCACGTTCTGATACCCAATTATTGGTTCAGGGGGCGGTCAAAGAGAACGTCGGACTGAATTTGCTATCTGGTATGGACTTAGACGGCGATGGAATGGGAGAGATTCTTTACTCATCTAGGGATTTATCCCAAGGCGACGAATTCGCCCCAGTCCTCACAATAATGTCTGAAAGAGATTGGGAGAACAACAACTTCGGGTTCTATCATGAAGTTGTAGAACTTGAATTGAAAACACCACTGCGTGGAAATCCTTTACTGATGGTCAAATTGTCCAACTCTAGTCTCAAACTCTTGGAAAACACACCAGATGGGCTGTCGTCAGCAGGACGATGGGATCACAGGTATCTAACAGACGTTGACTCAGCAGTTATGGGAATCACGGATGCTGGCAAGCCTACAATCCTCGCAACCTCAACAATATCGGGCAGTTCTGCATTAATCTCGATGACACCTGACGGAAATACAGCCCTCGACTTAACTTTGGATTCTGGAACAGGCGTAGGCAAGCAAATGGGCTCAATACTAGATTCTACAGGCTTGCAGAGAATGGCCCATACCTCTCCAACTTATTCTTCAATTTTCTACACTGTTGAAGGTGAGTATGGATTTACGACTTCACTTGTACGTTCGTCTATTGATGTACTATACCCGATTGAAATTCACATAGATTCTAGTGACAATAGTCGTCTGGTACATGTTGATGATGATGATCATATGGTGCGATTAGAAACATTGGATGGTTCATGGTCGGATGTCTCGATTTTGAATACCACTCTCGGTGATGATTTTGATTCGGTCTGGACCTCTAGTGATGAATTAAAGTTCGCACAAGTCGGTTTGTCAAATAACTCGACATATCTCCAATTAGTCGAATACAATGGCACAAACCACACCGTTTCTGACGTTATACCAGCTAATATTTCTGCATCATTTGAAATGGAAATAATCGCCGACAAGTTGGTCATATCAGTCCTCGATGGTGAATTTTTGCGAGTATATGAGAGAAACCTGACTGGTGGAAACTGGACCAATTCTTTCCAGAGATGGATGTTACAAGATAGCAATAATGCAAACAATACTCTGGTGATGAGAGATGGCTATGTGCTCTATGATTCAAACAATTCAGACCAAGGAATCGTTTACCAAGATTCTGGAGTGTGGACATACCATTCAATCAATGTTCCAGATTCTGATATCGAAATCGACTTCTTAGTAGATAGCGACCGTTGGCATATCACCCACACCACCGAAACATCTGTATGGTGTCCCTGCCCTCTGATTTGGACTACAGGGACCTTCTCTCAATCTGGGCTTGAAACCTCAACATCATTCCCTTCAATCCTTTCAGAACACAGAATCATTATTGAATCATACAATGGAAGTTTGATGTTCGCTTACTCACAATCTTCAACCAACAATTTCTTGTCGATGCGAATAGTTAGCGACCTTGACAGAGATCTAATTCCAGATACTCACGATGAATTGCCTATGATTGGAAACCAATGGGAAGATTCGGATTCAGATGGTTATGGTGACAACTCTGAAGGGCCACAGAATGATGCGTGTCCTTCAACTCTAGGGCATTCGAAGTTCGATAGGCACGGTTGTGATGACTACGACCAAGATGGTTGGTCTGATGTAAACGACGATTGTGTTAGCGACGATGGTTTCTCTTGGTGGGGACAATTCGGTTGCGCCGACGATGACCAAGACGGTTGGGTTGACGATGGAATTCTAGGAGACAGATATCCAACTAATTGGAAACAAGCTTTGGATACTGATAGAGATTCATATGGTGACAACCATGGGCCTGACTGCTGTAATGTAACAGTACTAGGTGTAACCGAGGTAAATGTTCCAGACTTATTCCCTTACAATAGAATGCAATGGGAAGATAATGACAATGACGGATACGGAGACAACGAATCCGATGTTGAGTTTGGAGACAAATGCTGGTGGATTGAAGGATATTCATGGCGCGACCGCTTGGGTTGTGTCGACTCAGATGGCGACGGTGCATCAGATGCTTCTGACTTTGGAACATTTAGAGAGTGGAATATCGAGGATGGTGCAGACAAATGGCCAGACGACCCAACACAATGGGCTGATTCTGACGGCGATGGCTATGGTGACAATTCCTCAGATGGCGCAACCCTGCCTGATAAGTTCCCAAATAACCCTGCAGCCGCCGTTGATACTGACAATGATGGTTATCCAAACAATTGGACAGAATTGGATAATGGTTCTAATCGGCTAGGACTTGTATTGGACAATTGTCCTGATTTACATGGCAACTCTACATCTTCTGCTGTAGATGGAAATGTTGTCCCGTACTATGGATGTACGGATACAGATGGTGACGGGAGAGAAGATTCTACCGACGCTTTCCCAGCAGACCCTACACAGGTCGCAGATTCAGATGGCGATGGTTGGGGAGATAGTCAGCTAGGAAATAATCCCGATGCGTGCCCTTACGATTTCGGAGTAATCAATGGAACAAAGCCAGATGGGACTCCGGGAATTGGTTGTCCAATCGAAGGCGATGAAGAAGACCAAGACCAAGATGGAGTTTCCGATGAAATGGATAATTGCGATAATACTCCAATGGGCGAAATTGTTGACGAAGGAGGATGCTCAGATTCTCAGAAAGATGATGATTTAGATGGAGTTTTCAATGATGAAGACAAGTGTGCTAACACTCCTTTCAATACAGCAGTAGACACTGATGGCTGTTCTGCAGCACAAAAGGAAGTTGACACTGATGGAGATGGAATAAACGATCCAGACGACCTATGTCCTGGCTCAAATCCAGATTTGACAATAGATGAAAATGGATGTAATCTTGCTCAGAAGGATACCGATGGTGACGGTGTCAATGACCTAATAGATCAATGTCCAGATACAGAAGAAGGACTTCCAGTATTAGCAAATGGTTGTTTGGATGAAGCCGCACTAGCAGTAGATATCGATGGTGACGGATACAAGGGGCCTTATTCCTATGACCCAGTAAACGAAACACATCAAGGAGATGCTTTCCCTCTAGATGCTACTCAATGGAATGACATGGATGGTGACGGTTATGGAGACTCACAAGCCATTGGTGCGAACAACTCAGATTCTTGCCCAGAGGTGTGGGGTAACTCAACCATGAAATCTCGACTTGGATGCTTGGATACTGATGGAGATGGATACAGTGACTTGCTTGGAGATGACAAATTCCCAACCAATCCTACACAATGGGCAGATAATGATCTTGACAGTTGGGGAGATAACCCAGATGGAGAAGATGCAGACCAGTGTCTAAACACCAGCACAGCAGGAGATAGAACTGCTCAAGCTAGAGACAACTTTGGTTGTGCTCTTTACCAATCAGATTCAGACAATGATGGTGTCATGGACGACATAGATGCTTGTCCTAATACTCCTGCAGGAGCAGAGGTTTATCCTAGCGGTTGTAAGAAGGAAGTAGAGGCTGAACCAACCGATGATGAAGATCAAATTATGGGTATGGACCCAATGATTTTCTATGCTGCTGTAGGTGGCGGTGGCCTGTTGTTTATTGTCCTGATATTCCTAATAATTTCACGAATGCGTGGTGGCGATTTCGATTTCGATGATGACGACGATGACGATTGGTTCGATGATGACGACGACGACGATGGAGATGATTTCATGTCGAGTATCCTGGGTGGACGTGGCGCTTCTAGAGGTCCATCTGGCCCAGGGCCAAGTCGAGGCCCTCAGAGAGGGCCGCAAACAGGCCCATCTCGCGGACCCGCTGGACCAGGCCCGAGTCGAGGTCCGCCCGGTGCAGGGCAAACCAGAGGCCCAACTCGTGGACCTTCAGGTCCAGGGCCTTCTAGAGGGTCTCCTGGTGGTCCAACACGAGGTCCTGCAGGAGCAGGGCCGGCTCGTGGCCCAGACCCAAGAGGCCCGGCAAGAGGAGGTCCATCTCCACGCAGCCCTGCTCAAGGAAAGAAGGTCGTTGCTAAGCGCAAACTTGTGGGAAGTGATGCAAAGGCTCGGGCAAAAGTTGCTATTGACCCTGACCTTTTCGATCAGGACGAAATGGAAGATAGAGCCGCTGCGGTTGATTGGACTAAGACTGCACTAAAGGGTGGAGTGACAGAACGCTCTATTCTGATGCAACTACAAACTACAGGGTGGTCTGCACCACAATCTAGAGCGATTATCGATATCTCTAAGCAGTGAAATTACTGAAACATCACACTCAAGAAGGGTAGTCAATTCGGGGAATATACGGGGGTCAAAAAATGAGCGATGATGTAGCGGACGTCTCAATGCCTGACGGTATTGAAGTTGACGAAGCTGCTGCATATTTTGGTGTATTCGAGTCCTCAGATGCACTTCATCAAATGATGGAAATGCCTAGAGAAGAAGCATTTGAGAAATTCTTCTCACTTCTCTCTGACCTTGTATTGAAACCCGGGGATTTTGATTTCGAGGAGGCCAGTGAAAGATTGAATTGCGAAGGCGGTGAAATCTACTTCTTAGTAGCAGGTCATTTGGGAGTAATGTCATTGCCTGAACAACTATCCTTAGCAATTAGTGAAGGTCAGTTTTCAGATACAGAATCGCAGTTACTTCAGGAAATTGCCGATCCAATGAGGTTGCTGAAATTATTCGCAATCGCACAGCAAACCGGCGGTCAAGGTGAAGCCACGAAGTATCTCAAGGGCGTAGAATCACTGATGTCAAACCCTGCTGCAAATAAGGATGCACTCCTTTTACTAGCGTCAGAGGTCCAAGCATCATTCGATGTAGCTGGGCACGTAACTCCAGTTCCCAGTCTTGCAAGTGGCAGTGCTTCTGCAAAGGAAGTTGAGACAGCATATGTTCCACTTGCACCTGAGCAACCGGTTCCATCGGTTGCTGAAGTTCCAAAGCCGGAACCTGAGCCTGAATTAGCTCCAGCGCCAGTGCCACTTCCACAAGTTGCAGAAGAACCTGTATCATTGCCTACTTCGAGTGAACCAGTCCCACTTCCAGAAGTTATAGAACCAAAACAAGAAGTGGATGAGCGCAAAGAATCTGAGAAAACAGATGATGCTTTCGCTGGAGCATTTTCGGTAATGAGTCCGGAGCCTGAACCAGAACCTGAACCGGAGCCTGAACCGGAACCGGAGCCTGAACCAGAACCTGAACCCGAACCGGAACCTGAACCCGAGCCAGAACCTGAAGCATCTCTAGAAGAAGCATTTGAAGCGGCAGATACCGACAATAGCGGCGGTCTCTCAGTAGAGGAAGTAGCAGAGGCTACAGGCTTGGATATGGAAGAGGCAACTAAGATTCATTCTGAAGCAGACATAGATGGCGACGGTCAAGTAACACTTGATGAATTAAAGTCGCAACCAGCAGTTGCAGAAAAAATGGCTTTACCCAAACCAGTCAAACCAGTTAGAGCCGGAATTCAAAATCCTCAACCTGCAAACCAACAGCAGCAACAACAGCAACAGGCTTGGCTTGCTCAACAACAGCAGCAACAACAGCAACAGTGGCTTGCTCAACAACAGCAGCAACAGCAGCAACAACAGCAACAGTGGCTTGCTCAACAACAGCAGCAACAACAGCAGGGGTGGGCTCAACCTGCTCAACCAATGCAACCTACGATTCGTTCCGGATTACATTGCAGGGGTTGTAGAATTGGAGTCGATCCAAACTGGAGATTCTGTCCTGTTTGTGGGACTCAAAATCGTTGATTATTCAACGAATTTGCCTTCATTCAATATTTGAGTGTCATCAAGCCAAACAGAAGGCTTGGTAATAACGCCGGGTACATGTATCCCTACAGCAGCATTTCCTCCTAAGCTGGTATTATCGCCTATGGCGAAATAGCATGTTCCTAGTTGTTTTTCATCTTCCAGCACATGCCCAGTAATCGCAGCATTGGGGTTCATTCCAAAACCAAATTCAGCTACGGTCCAAACCAATTCCCTGTCCTTTGATCTCAGCCTAGATGCTGCTTCTCCAAATTGTTGGCGAATCTGAGCAGCGGTAGCGTCTCCCTTGATGTCAATGACAATTCCATTTTCAACAATCAATTCTAATGGATCTTCTAGAAGGGTTGATTCCCAAGTACCATCGATTACAATTGTACCATTCATAGTACCTTCCTTTGGAAGAACAAATGCCTTGCCAGCAGGTAGATTGGTGATCATTCTTGGGCGGTTACAAATTCCATTATCGTCCAAGTTCCAGTCTTTCCATGAAACTTCAAACTCAATATCTGTACCCTTAGAGTCTTTGACGTGGATTAGTTTCTTTCTTCTTAGAGTACTGGAAATGTCGGACAAACTCTTCTTGATTTGATTAAAATCCGCAGTCATTCCTCCACTAATGAACATCTCATCAGTCATTCCAGGCATTGTTGCAACTCTTGCTCCATCTTTGAGGGCTGCTCTAATCGACCTAGTGTGGGTTAAGGAATACTTGGTTGGTGCAATCACGATTTGTTGCTGTTTCATCAGATTGGCCACAGGAGCAGGAGGCTCCTCTCCATGATGTCTGCCCTTGGGCATTACGATTAACAGAACTCTGTCAGAACGCTCCGTTGCCGAACGGTGTAAAGCCTGCCCGATTTCTCCGGTAGTTGGGTCACAAACAATCAGAACATTTTCTCCTCTTCTGATATCCATACACGTGTGTGTAACTCGTTTTGCAGATTCAAATAATGCTTGCTCAAGGTCTAGGCTTTCAAGCACCTCAGCTACGTTTTCTTCTAGCGGCTCCTCGGCTTCTATGACCTCGTCTAGGTCAGTATCATCTTCTTTTTTCGATGATTTCCTCTCCTTAGATTTACGGCGAAATGGAGAGGCCATGTATAGCGGAGGTACGACTACGACTTGAAATTGTGCCCGAATCCACATGAAATCTTGAAGTGAAAAAGCCTCTTCCACAGGAATATGGGAGCTAAGGAACAGTTCATGACCCGCGTAACCGACCTATACCGATTTGAAGCGATTCAAGGCCATTTGGGTTGGGATCAAGAAACAATAATGCCGGCTAAAGGAGCAAAATCTAGAGGTGAAATTCTAGCATGGCTTGCAGGACAACGTCACAGTAGACTAATCGATGAGGAAATGGGCGAATTGATAACTACTTTAGAAGCAGGTGACCATGATGATTACTTTCGTGCAAATCTCAAGGAGATGAGAAGGAAATACGATGAGGCTGTTAAACTACCAACAGAATTCGTTTCGGAGTTCACAAAGGCGCGAAGTGAAGCCCTAATCGCATGGCAGAAGGCTAGAAGCGAGAGCGACTTTTCTCAATTCGCACCGCATTTGCAGAATTTAATCGATTTAACACGTAAAAAAATCGACTATTTGGGATGTGAACACACTCCATACGATGTCCTCCTAGATGAATATGAAATCGGAATGACTGTTGAGGATTATGATCCGTTATTTGCAGGCTTGAAATCAAGATTAGTACCTCTTCTTTCAAAGATAATGCAATCGGATGTTGTAATCCCAAGATTGCCTGAGGAAATGACATTCCCTGCAGATGCTCAAGAGGCATTCTGCAATAAGGTAAGTAAAGCGATGGGCTTCGACTTTGAGGCGGGAAGAATGGACCGTTCAACACATCCATTTTGTGCTGGACTGTGGCCTGATGATACAAGATTCACTACACGATTTGATGAGAAAGACCCATTTTCTTGTTTGTATGCTGTAATGCACGAGTCAGGTCATGGATTGTATGAACAAGGCCTTCCTCGAGATCACAGTTTCTCCCCTGTAGGAGCAGCGATTTCATTGGGTGTACACGAATCACAGAGCAGATTTTGGGAAAACCAAATTGGCCGCACCGCAGCATTTTGGCACATTGCTATGCCATGGTTCCGCGAACAATTCCCGGATTGCCCAGATTGGAGTAATGAAGTCCTAGATCTAGTCGCAAATGAGGTCAAACCAGATTTCATTAGAGTCGAAGCCGATGAGGTAACCTACAATCTTCACATTATGATTAGATATGAAATAGAGAAGATGATATTCAATGGAGGATTGAAGGTAGAAGATATTCCAGCAACCTGGAATAAAATGATGCAGGATTGGTTTGGAATCGAAGTTCCTGGTGATTCACTTGGGTGCTTACAAGATATTCATTGGTCCATGGGAGCATTCGGATATTTCCCGACCTACACTCTTGGTAACCTATACGCAGCACAGTTGTTACAAACCATGTCAGAAGAACTCGGAGATATTGATGAAATCATCAAATCTGGCGATTGGTCTGGCATGTTAATTTGGCTACGTGAAAAGATTCACGCTAAAGGTTCGGTGATGACACCTTCTGAACTAATTGAATCTGCAACAGGCAGCCCCCCAAGTCCAGAGCCTTTCCTCAACTATGTTGAGGCCAAATATTCCAAGTTGTACAACTTGTGATTATTCGTCTTCGCTTTCACTACCGCCAGTAACCTTAGCTTGTAAGGTGTTCAGCATTCCAGTTAGTTCTGTTATTGCATCCTGCAAATCATTAGTTCTATCATCTTCATTATCAGTTCCAAATGATATACCTAGCATAGTAATCATTGCTCCAGAAAGCATGATTACAGCTGAGATGAAAAGATCCTGTAGGTTGATTTCATCTCCACTTGCTAGCATTATTCCCCATAGCGCACCGGCTGCGAAAATTAGCAATCCAAGTACGATTTGTTGATGTCCAGGCCCAAGTTTTTCTTCAAGTCCACTCATAAGTTTCCCCGCTTTGAAGAAATCTACTTTAGTAAAAAACTTAGCGGATAATTTTACTATTTTTCCTAGAAAATTAAATCCAAGGCAGCATCACCAGAGGTTTTCCTACCTGTCCAGGCTCTACTAAACAGCGTCCTTTGGCCCCGGTTTCATCATTTCTTTCGAAGACAGGGATTCCATCAACAACAGTAAGTACAGGCCAGCCAACTAATGATTTGCCGATGAAAGGGCTCCATCCAACAGTAGTCCAAGTGTTTTCATCTTCTACAGTCAAAGATTTATTCATGTCTACTAAGACAATGTCGCCATCATAACCTTCCTCGAGTTTGCCTTTTCCTACCATCTGGTAACAATCTGCAACATTGCTTGACATCCATTCTACGACTTGTTCGATGGTGCACTTACCCTCAGATGCATGTGTTAACATAACAGGAAGTGAAGTTTCAACTCCCGGCATTCCACTATGAGCGTGAGGGAAGCCTTTCGCCTTGTTTTCAAGGGTGTGAGGTGCGTGATCTGTTGCGATACAATTCACAGTTCCATCATGTAGTCTCTTCCATAATGTTTCCTTATCCTTTTGATAACGAACTGGAGGATTCATTTTCAGCCTAGTTCCTAATTTTTCTACATCTTCTTCATTGAAAGTTAGATGTTGAGGAAGAGCCTCTGTAGTGATGTGTGCTTTCCCTTCCTCTCCGTGTAGCGAAGTGATTCCATTCAGCCAATCAGCCTCAATTCCAGAAGTAAGATGCAGGATGTGCAATCTATGACCGCTAGCTTGTGCATAGGCTACTGCTCTCTTTGTTGCAATCAATGCTGTCTGGTCGTCTCGCCATTCTGCATGTGCCGCCATATCGGTTCTGCCTTCGATCATTTTCTTTCTCTCGATCATTCTGGTTTCATCTTCAGCGTGAACTGCGATTAGTCCTGCAGTATTGTCGAAGATAGTTTTCAGAGCGTTCGATTCATTCACCAATAAGTCTCCAGTGGATGAACCCATGAATATCTTGATACCACATATTCCTGGGATTGCGATAGGAGATCCAGGTGAACCTACCGTTTTCTTCAGCTCTTCCACATTTGACTCAGTTGCACCGATAAAGAATCCATAATTGGTTACACAGCGATTTGCAGCGGTTTCCAATTTATTGTACATTGATTCTAGAGTGGTTTGACTTGGAACATTGTTTGGCATGTCTAGGAAAGAGGTTACACCTCCACTAGCAGCAGCCCTTGAACCAGTGTGCAAATCCTCCTTTTCCGGTTGTCCTGGGTCACGAAAATGTACCTGAGGGTCGATTATACCAGGTAGCAGGTGCAATCCGTGAGCATCGTGTACTAACTCATCATCCCTCGGCTCTAAATTGCCATTGGTAGATATTTCCGAGATAGTTCCCTCGGTGATTCTCAAGTCTCCTGTTACAATCCCATCAGGGAGAACCATTTTTGCGCCTGTTATCAGAATATTCCCTTTCATTTTTTCACCTTCTTCTTGCATCTTTGGGCCTGAATGCGTTGCATACATCATCGTTCATGTCAATGTACGGGCCACCTAGTATGTCAACGCAGTATGGTACCGCTTTCCAGATTTCGTCTATAGTTTCTCTGATTGCTTTAGGCCTACCTGGCAAGTTGAAAATCAAACTTTTTCCACGAGTTCCACCTAGTTGTCTAGACAAAATGGCAGTTGGAACATACTGTAGAGAAATCGCTCTCATCTGCTCTCCAAAGCCTGGTAATATTCTTTCACAGACGGCCACGGTTGCTTCTGGAGTAACGTCTCTTTCAGCAGGCCCTGTTCCGCCTGTAGTCACTACAACATCACAACCTAAATCGTCAACCATCTCGATTAATGCATCTGAGATTGCTGCTTTATCATCGGGGACAATTCTGTATTGGTGACTCCATTCAGATGCAACAGCTTCTTCAAAGAACCCAAGAATTGCAGGGCCTCCCTCATCTTCGTACTCACCAGAGTTTGCTCTATCTGAGATAGTTAGGATTCCGAATGTAGCGGGGTCTCCAACCATTTCCTCGCCTCACTGATTACCGTATTTGTCACGGATATCGGCGTGGAAAGAATCCAGCAGTGTATCTTCAAACAGTTCGGCTTGCCTTCGAATCTTGGTAGACCTCATGTGTAAGAATGCCATTGCTATGAAAGCGATAATTGCAATAGGAATTGCAGCTTCCAATTTGTATTTGTGCATCACAGTGATGATTCCTTCAGCAGTATACGCCCAAGTTAATGATGCAGCAGCACCGCCAACGAAAGTTGCCCACAGCACTCGCATGAATTTCATTCTAGACAACAGTCCAAGCATTGCTCCAACCAGAACACCGGAGGCCATGAAAGGAATCCATACGAACACGATTAGCCCCCAGAATCCCCATTTGTTGATCATTTCACGTTTTTCGTTAGCAGTATATTCTACAGTCGACAAGATGTCTCCGAACAATTTCGTTTGTAGTACTCTACCGCCTAGACCGTCTTGCTTTGCAACTGCTGCGACTCTTGCATCGTTACTGTCTTTGCTAGAGAGAGTTTCAACCCTCCCTGCGCCTGATCTATCTGCTAATGTTGAAACTAGATTTCTACCTTTAACAATCAGTTCTTGGGTGCCAACCAATTCAGGATTTTCTCTTGAGATATACTTCCTCAGGTGTTTCTCGATGTCAGAGTTGGAATCTTTGAATCTGAAGAAAGCGAATTTCTGGTTAGGCTTGTATGCGACTCTGACGAAAATAATCGAGTCTTCACTGGTTACAGTAGCCATCTGTAGGATCAAGTCATCGTTTGATCTGAAATAGCCCTTAACAGACTCTCTAACGTCATCTTCAACTTTTGATAACATGTGTAGGTCTCTGAAGAATGCCGTGTAGTCTTGGTCTTCAACATCCTGGTCATCAATCATCCCGCTGCCTACACCTACTCCTGTTTCGAAGTCAATTGCTTGGTTATCTCCAATTGAGCGAACGGTCAACTGTACTGGTTTGAATACACGGAAAAGTGCGAATTCTTCTAGGATTTCTTTGAGAATTTCAGACCTTACATCACCTGAATCTGAAAATGTTCCCTCAGTATTCGAATAAGGTACCATTATGTCGATAGAGAGGTCGCGAACTTCGATTTTATACAAGTCCCAATCTATCTCTATGTGCATTCTTGATTCTGCATTCCGCAATACGTCAACAACGACTTTCCTGATGTGGGTTCTCGATAGCATATCGTCAGTATCTTGGTGATACAATTTGTACATCACCGGATATGCTAGGAAAAGAGAAATCACTGAAAGAGAAAGAGATACGAAGGCCATCCACCAAGCAGGGATTCCAGCAGCTCCACCTGTCAACATTGCAGTTTCACGGCCTCCTCCCAATTCAGCACCCATCAGAACGAATCCCCAATTTCCTAAGTCAGTAACCGACCAGCATGAGCGTGGGCCATCCTCGAGAATGTGGGCTTCTCTCTTTACATCAGAATCGACGAATGGTAGGAAAGAGAGTGCGTTTTTCGAGGTACTGATTTCAAACTCTAGGATTTTGTCAATTCTCTCAGTACCATTCACTCTATCCTCATCGGTTCTATTTTCCATGTCGGTTCCAGGCACATAGATGTCGATTGTAATGGTTAACTCATAGGTTCCAGTTTCCCAAGCGGCATAGTCGATCTTCAAGTTTTTCTTGTTAACTTCACCCTGGCTAGGTAAAGGCTCGACAGCGCCGTCACTGGCATCTACGCTCCAATTCAGTACAACGATTCCTTGGGCCAAATTCCGCCCTGAAATCTTTACTGATTCAACATCGTTGTCTGGGTAAGCGTGAATCCAAGGAGTGTCCAAGACTTCTTCACATTGCTCGCCACTATCGAGGAAGGTGTCGCTAGCCCAGTGGTCTAAAGCAGTAGATTCACCGAATACTCCGCTTGACATTCCGAAAAGAAGCAGTGCATATAGGGCTCCATATCCTAATCCTGCCAGAAGTGTCCAATCTTCGATTGCTGAAGGGAATCGATTCTTGGAATCGGTATTCCTTCTCTTTCTAATTCCAGCCAATTCTTTGGAAACCTTGTCAATAGGTTTTATGTCTGCAGAATCTTCAGTGATGGAGTCAATATCTGTAGTGATATCACTGGACCCCATGTATGCCCCTACGGGGCATCAGCAAATGAATACTATGCTGAATTCGCAAGTAAATCCTGCAAATCTCTATGAAAACTGTATGAATCGTTGTGATTTTAGATTCTGTGGAAGTTCAGAATTTACAGCAATATTTTGTGCCCATTCGATAAGTGAATCATAGTGTTCTTGTTCAAGGGAGCCTAACCAGATTCTTTCATTGTCAATCGTAATCAAAGAAACATTGTTTCTACTGCAAGGCCCTAGGCATGTGGAAATGTTTAGTTTCACATCGTTACTTAGGCTGTTTACTTTCCAAGCGTCCTTGAGTTTTGCTACGGGGACTTCCTTGTTACCCTTCTCCACCCTTCCGCAGCAACATCCGTTGCATACAGTGACCTTAGGTAGCAAATTAGCACCTGCCTATTCAAATCGAGTTTCGAACAAAGTGATCGCTGTCGATTGGAACCCAAACATTAGATTTCTCATCATTTTGGATTTCGACTCTATACGGATTTCCTTGGTCCCAGCACTTCAAAATCCGACCTTCTGTGAATTCTCCAATATTTGCATAAACAGTATCTCCTACATTAAATCGGAGCTCTTCTGCCATGCATTCCATAAGTCCTTCTTGAAGCGCTTTGTGGTCTAAATCTCGTCCAATGAAAACGAATCTACATTCACGAGTTTCTCCTTCTTTCCACAATCCTATTTCCTTACTGTAGTCGCCACTGAACAGCATGTGAACTCCTTGGAACACGAATTTTTCGTCCATTCCTTTTACAGACAGAACTCCCTTGTACCTGAATAGGTCTTCTCCCTTGTCTCTCATCAATGTGCCAATCCATCTTTCCAATTTGTTGACATTCAGGTCACCCTCGAACCTTGCGCTAGTCGAGGTTACACGTTGGTCATGCTCGTGTTCAGCATCAGTATCTAAGAATTCAGGGTCCATTTCCAAGGTTCTATCCAAATCAAAAGAACCTATGTTAATCAGTTCCTTAGGGTCAATCAAACTGTTTTCAGTTCTGAAAATCGGTGCATGATTGTTTATCGATTTGATTCTAGTCTCAACTATCTTCAATCCTTCTTCATCTACCAAGTCAATTTTGTTTAGCATTATTCTGTCTGCAAATGCAAGTTGCTCAACAGATTCATTTTCAATATCTTCTGGCTTCTCATCATCAAGATGTTGAATGATATGCTTAGCATCAACTACGGTAATTATTCCATCCAGTTTGTAGCGTTCAACTATTTTATCATCAACGAAGAAGGTTTGAGCAACAGGAGCAGGGTCTGCAAGCCCTGTAGTTTCGATTAACACTCCATCAAAATCTTTGATTCTGTCATACATGTTATCCAGAGCTTCGGTTAGATCTCCACGAACTGTACAGCAAATACATCCATTCATAACTTCGATGATGGCTTCCTCAGAACTTTCAACAAGGATGTTTTCATCTATTCCTACGTCGCCAAATTCATTTTCAATAACTGCGAATTTCATCTTGTGATCCATACTAGACAAAATATGGTTCAGCAGTGTGGTTTTACCTGAGCCCAAAAACCCTGTTAGGACGGTTACTGGGATTCTATTATCTGCCTCTGCACTAGCACTCATTCTATCACCAAATTTACCTGCAGGCGTTTATTATTAAATGGCACTAATAATTGAAACACTTGAATTTAATATTGATTAAAAAATCTGAATATTGCGTTGAGTGTGGTGGGTTAGGCCGGACTTGAACCAGCGACCTCGGCATCTTCAGTGCCGCGCTCTCCCAACTAAGCTACTAACCCGGGGTATTATCGCCACATGCATCTGTATTTCAAGTGTTACGGCTATTCACTCAATGTCATCGAGGACAGCCGCTTGTACTTCAGCAAGTTGTGCTAGGCCATCTCTAGCCATGTCGAGTAGTTCCTGTAGTTCGTCATACGAGAATGTTGACTCTTCGCCAGTCCCTTGAACTTCAACGAATTTTCCATCTGCAGTTCCTACGACATTCATGTCAACATCAGCATTGGAATCTAGTATGTAATCTAGGTCAAGGTAAACATCTTCGCCGATGAGTCCGACCGAAATCGCAGATAGATCGTGAGGGATGACTTTGTTTTCGTGATTTCTAGCTTCAGTTGTTGTTAATTCAGGAGGAGTCCAACCGTTTTCTCTATCCTCGCGGCTAGGTCTCAAATC
>MDSX01102703.1_pt1 | contig 15943 bp, 11 predicted proteins | sample 811141 | NCBI WGS metagenome assembly MDSX01 (sample SAMN05326642, study PRJNA326480) | marine metagenome | isolation source: seawater | place: Atlantic Ocean: South East | collected 2010 | reverse complement strand
TTTGGGTACGGTTAAGCTAAAAGTTAGAGATCCATCATAACTTTAATTCGAGTATGACCGCCTAAAATAACTCTACATACGATAGAAGGTTAATGATTAACGATCTGTCATCATTGAAAACTTTGATCCATTCAATTCCCAACGTACAAAATTTCGAATTAATTTAAATTAAAGTTTAATGTAAACTTTTCTTTTGAATAAATATGCAGTTGGTATCCATATTACTATCACATAAAAGACAGCAAATAAAAATGATAAGAACTTAAGAGGTAACCCTATTTGAGAAAAAACATCGATAAATAATTGATTTAAGCCTGTTCCCCAGTCAAACAAAGTTTTTTGAAAAATCATTATTTTACTGTCATAAAAAAGAAATGTTAACATACCTGCCATCACGTAACTAAAAATTGAATTTACACCAAAGGACTGAGCGAATTTAAATTTTTCTCCAAGATTTAAATAGTCACATATGTAAATACAAAAACAAAGAGACAAAGAAGAAATTCCACCAACTAATAATGTGAAAGAAGTACTCCATAAATTTTTATTTAATGGAAAAATATACTGAGTTATATCCCCTAAAAAAAGTAATATAAATCCAAATAATGATAAATTTAACATTTTCTTTACGAGATCATTTTTACTAGTAATGATGTAACCCCCAATTAAGCCCAAAACTCCTGTTCCTATCGATGGAAGAGTACTCAGAATTCCCTCAGGGTCCCATGTTTTTTGCCACATCATACCTGGTAATAGAATGCTATCTATATAATGTGCCCAATTTTTTTCGGGGATAGATAAATCTGGAAAACCAATATCAGGGATTGGAATGAAACACATTAAAATTGTATAAAAAATTAGAATTTGAGATAATAAAATAATTTGTGACCTTAAGTTTAGGTAAAGAAATATTATTGCAGTGAATAAATAAACGAATGAGATTCTTTGTAAAACTCCAACCCACCTTATATTTTCAAAGTCAAAATTTGGCCAAAGCCAAAGAAAAAGGCCTACTAGATAAATTTTTAGTGATCGCCAGATAATTTTTTTTAGAAGTATAGTTTTTGATATGTTTTGGCTCTTTTTATTTGATAATGACAAAACTATCGACACCCCGACAATAAATAAAAAAGTTGGAAAAATATAATCAGTTGGTGTAATTCCATTCCATTCGGCATGAAGGAGTGGAGCATAAACATGTGACCATGAACCAGGATCATTAACAATTATCATAAATATAATTGTTAATCCTCGTAAAATATCTACTGAGAGGAGTCTATTAGTTTTCATATTTTATCATCATACTTTTTATTGAATAAAAACAAATTAAATTAAAAAAAATACATTAATCCAAAAGTGGTGCTTTTTTTATAAAAAACTATTAAATGATTTGAATAAAATAATAATCTATCCTAGATTTATAAAAACTTATAAATACAATGAAAACTTTTAATTCTTTAGTCTATCTTATTTTGGTTTCTTTAATTTTAACTTCCTGTCAACAGGAGAAAAAAATAAATATTTCCCTAGAAAAATTAGACGGATCTCCCAAATATTCTAATGCTGTTTTGGAATTGGAGAAAACAAAACTTAATGAGCAGAGTGATGACAATGAAGTTGAATTCTCATTTGCAGTTAAAAACTATCAACTGGGGGCTCAGACTGACAGTCCTAATTCAAAACAACTCGCGAATTCTGCGAAAGGTCAGCATATTCATTTTATATTAAATAATGAGCCATATTCAGCACATTATGATTCTGATTTTATTAAGAAAATTCCTTCTGGAGTAAATTATTTAGTTGCATTTTTAAGCCGATCATATCATGAATCAGTAAAAAATAATAATTCTGTGGTTTTTCATAAACTTGAAGTAGGGGATAATCCAATTGATAACATAGATTTAAACATGGATTCTCCTGTTCTAATTTATAGCCGACCTAAAGGAAATTATTCTAAAAAAGACAGCGACGATCTCTTACTAGATTTCTATTTGTTAAACACTTCATTATCAGAGGATGGCAATAAAGTTAGGGTAACAGTTAATGGTAAAGAGTTTATTATTACTGAATGGATGCCACATTTAATTAAAGGATTACCTATTGGAGAAGTTATTATAAAATTAGAATTAATTGATAATAAAGGAAGCATGATTCCCGGTGCTTTCAATCAGGTTACTAGAAGTGTTATGTTTAATGAATAAAATGATTTTACAGAGTTCTTGATTCCTAGATTGTAATAATATTATCTTCTATTTCATACTTTTTTTAAATTGAATTAAAAACAATTATGCAAAGACTTTTAATTTTCTTATTTACGATTAATCAGTTATTTCTTTTTGCATCAGAAATTGACACTTTAAATGTTTATAGTGATTCAATGAAAAAGTCAATATCTAATATTATTATTTTACCTAATAGCTATTCTCTAAATAATGACCCATTACCAGTAGTATATCTGCTCCACGGTTTTTCAGATAATTATAAAACTTGGATTAATAATGCTCCAGAAATAAAAGATTATGTAGACAAACACAATGTAATAATTGTATGTCCAGATGGCAATTATTCAAGTTGGTATTTCGATAGTCCCATAGATAAAAGTTTAAAATATGAAACATATATTTCAAAAGAACTGGTTAAATCGGTTGATTTAAATTATAATACTCTTAAAAATAAAAAGGGGAGAGCAATAACAGGTTTAAGTATGGGAGGCCATGGAGCTTTTTATTTGGCTTTTAAACATCAAGATGTTTGGGGAGCGGCAGGAAGTATTAGTGGGGGTGTTGATATAGTTCCGTTTTATAATGCTGGGGGGTCAACAAGATGGGATATTCCTAAAAGACTTGGAAAGTTTTCAGATTATCCAAACAACTGGATAAATAATTCAGTAATCAATATGGTTCACTTATTAAAAGGTGATAATTTAAGACTTACTTTTGATTGTGGAATAGATGATTTCTTCTACAATTCAAATATAAGACTTCATAAAGTTTTAAAAGAAGAAAAAATCCCCCATGATTTTACTGAAAGACCAGGGAGTCATAATTGGAAATATTTTTCAAACTCGATCGAATATCATATTATATATTTTAAAAAGTTTTTTAATGAAGTCGAATAAAATAAACCTTAAAATGAAAATTGTAATTAAATTAACAATATCAATAGTTGTAATTGTTTTTAATTTGTCTAAAATGAGTGGTCAAGATGATATAAATGATAAAATTCAAACAAGAGTAAATAAGGCTATAAGTCAACTTGATTGGGCTGGTATATTGAAATATCAGGATCAAAATAAAGATTTGAGTCTCAAAGATTCAATTTCACCATATATTATTTTTATGGGCGACTCAATTACTGAGGGTTGGTCAGATTTTTATCCTGATTTTTTTTCAAGTAACAATTATATTAATAGGGGGATAAGTGGTCAAACTACTAGTCAGATGTTATTAAGATTTCGTCAAGATGTCATTGATTTAAAACCTAAAGGGGTAGTTATTTTGGCAGGTATAAATGACATTGCAAAAAACACAAAATACTATGGTATTGAACTTGTAGCTGAAAATATTTTTTCTATGGTAGAATTAGCAAAAGCAAATAATATAAGGCCTATTATTTGCTCTGTATTGCCTGCTGATAAATTTCCATGGAATCCTAAGGTTTATCCTGCGGAATTAGTAAAAAAACTTAATATTTTACTAGAATCTTATGCAAAAGAAGAAGGCATAAAGTTTCTAGATTATTATGCATATATGAATAATAATAAAGGAGGAATGATAGATAATTTAACTAATGATGGAGTTCATGTGACTTCAGAAGGTTATAAACTAATGATTAAACTTGTTCAACAAACGCTAAATGATCTAAAAATTTAAGCTTTAATAAAATAATTTAGAGGGTTATTAAATATTTTAACGTAATAATATCAAGAACCTTAATAATTAGATAAGTTCGAATCAAATCAAAATTACAATAATAATGAAGTACAATCTTAATTTTATATTAGTAATAATCCTATTTATATCTACTAATTGTCAAACTAATAAAGTTTCCCAATCAAAGCCCAATGTGATTTTGATCATGGCTGATGATATTGGCTTTGAAGGTCTTAGTATTAATGGAAGCACTTCATATAATACTCCAGTTTTGGATTCACTGGCTATTAATGGAATAAATTTTACAAAAGCACTCTCACAGCCTCTATGCACTCCTTCCAGGGTTAAAATAATGACTGGTAAATATAATTATAGAAACTATGAGCATTTTACATATCTTAATTCTAATCAAAAAACTTTTGGGAATTTATTTAAAGAAAATGGGTATAAAACTGCTATTGTCGGAAAATGGCAACTAAATGGAATAGTATATAAAATGGATGGTTATGATGATTTTGAAAGACCTTACAAGTTTGGTTTTGATGAATATTGTCTATGGCAGTTAACCAAAAGAAAAATTCATGGTGAAAGATTTGCAAACCCTTTAATTGTTCAAAATGGAAAAGAATTACCTCGTGATGAAGAAGCATATGGGCCTGACATAGTTTCAGATTATGCCATAGATTTCATTAAAAAAAATAAAGACAATCCGTTTTTTATTTACTACCCAATGCTATTAGTTCATGATCCTTTTGTTCCCACACCTGATTCACCTGAATGGCAATCCCCTGAGACTCGGTCTGTTAAAAATAATCGATTTTTTATTGATATGGTGGCTTATATGGATAAAATAATTGGGAAAATTGTTGATGAATTAGAAAATCAAGGAGTTGCAGATAATACTTTGTTGTTGTTTGTAGGAGATAATGGTACTAATCGAAATCTAATTTCTCAGACTATTAATGGCCCTGTTGTCGGGGGGAAAGGAAATACAATATCTCATGGAGTTCATGTGCCAATGGTTGCAAGTTGGCCCTCTCAAATTAAAAATCCTATTAGTTATTCTGGATTAATAAATTTCTCTGATTTCTATGCTACTTTTTCTGATATTTTGGGTGTTAATAATGAAAGTGATGGAATAAGCATGATGGATATTTTTTCTGGTAACAAATTCAAAAATAGAGAGACGGCTACTATATACTATGATTCTAAATGGGGGAAAAATGAGTTTAGGAATGTTTTTTCTCAAAATAATAGATATAAACTATATAAAGACGGAAGATTTTTTGATATGGAAAAAGATATTCTTGAAACACAACCAATTAATGATGGGGAGTTAACTGAAATTGAAATTAAAATCAAAAATAAATTAGCTTCTGAATTAGAAAAATTTCCTGATTTACCTCCAAGAAATTCTTATAAAGCCCCTAGTCAAAATTAGTTAAAATCAAATTGCAAATTATCAATTTTGCCACCTAAATTTTTATTTAAAATCTTGAAGGCTCTTGTCATATGACCCTCTACAGTTTTTTTAGAAATTTTTAAATGTTCTGCAATTTCAGAATGAGTTAAGCCTTCTTTTTTGTTAAGAAGAAAAATTTTCTTGCATTTAATAGGTAATTTTCCAATTTCAGCATTAACCTTAGTTAGAATCTTTTCTATGTCTAAAGTATTATTCTTTTCTACAATTTGATCAACAATTTCAAGGTGTTTACCTTCAAGATAAATTATCGACTTATTTTTTCTGTATTGATCTATAAATTCATTGTAAACGGACTTATATAGGTATCTTTTTATTGTGACGTGTGAATTAATTTTATTTCTATTCACCCATATTTTGATAAAAACATTTTGAACTATATCTTCCGATTTATAATAATCATTCGTTAATAATTTAGCATATCCGCAGAGACTTTTATAATATTTATCCATCAAAAAAGTAAAGGACTCATAATCCCCCTTTTTTAAATTTTCCATTAAAATAAAGTCTTTGTTTAGACTCATTGAAATCAGAATTAAGTTCTAAATATATATAAAAATAGATTTTAGTGAAAAAAAAATGAAATAAAGCAAGGGGGGGAATAAAAATAATCGTTTTAGACTTATAAAATATAATCAGTTAATCATGATTCCGAAAATTCAAATAATAATTGTCAAATATTTGAATAAAGAGGCAAGTTTCATAGAAATTGAAGAGCTTGAAAATTGGTTAAAAAAAAATAAAAATTTATTAATATTTAAGCGTTTTGTCGAAACTAACTATTTAACATCTCTTTCAATGACTGAAGAAAATATAGAAAATGCTAAAAATGAAATTATTTATAGAATTAAAAAGCTAGAAAGAAAAATAAAATTGAGAAAGCTTAGAGTTCTATCAATAGCTGCATCTGTTTGTTTAATATTTGGAATCACAATTTTTAATCAATTTAAGCTTTTAAAGCCTGAAGTTAAAGTTAATCAAACAATTGAAATTGGTTCTAGCAAAGCCATACTTACCCTTGGAAATGGCAATCAGGTTGTTTTAGAAAAAGGTAAAAAATTTCAAAATAAAACTGTTAACAGTAATGGAGAGGAATTAACTTATTCTCAAAAAAATAAATCTAACAAAAAGTCATTAAGAAATCAAGTGCCATATAACATTTTAACTGTTCCCAGAGGAGGAAAGTTTTTTATAAATCTTTCGGATGGTTCTAAAGTATGGTTGAACTCGGATTCACAATTAAAGTATCCAATAAAATTTACAGATGGTAAGGCCCGAGAAATTGAACTTTTATATGGAGAAGCTTTTTTTGAAATTTCCCCAAGCGAGAATCATAATGGATCAGCTTTTAATGTGTTTACTAAATCTCAAAAAATTAATGTATTGGGAACAAAATTTAATATTAAGGCTTACAATGAAGATAAATTCATAACTACGACTTTAGTAGAAGGAAATGTAAGTGTTCAAAAAGGAGAATTCATTAAAAAATTAAATCCTGAACAGCAAGCAAAAGTAAATTTCGAATCTAATGAAATTCAAATTTATGATGTAGATGTATCTCAAGAGATTTCATGGATGAGTGATTTATTTTCTTTTAATGAAGCTTCTTTAGAATTTATTATGGAGTCTCTTTCAAGATGGTATGATGTTGAAGTGGTATGGAAAACAGGCCTTCAAAAGAATTTTATTTTCACAGGAATTTTGGAAAGGTCAAAATCTATTGAAGATATTTTTAATATAATAGAGAAAACTAGTGAGGGAGAATTAAAATTCGAAATAAATGATAAAACAATTTTAATAAAATAAAAAAGAAAAGGCTACTACCGTCGAAAGTCATAGCCTTTTCAGTAATTAAGAATAATTAAACCAGATGTCTAACTAAACTAAACAAATATATGATATTAAATTACATTACTAAGCCCATCTCATTGAGAAATAGGCTTTTAAGAATAATTATGAAAACTTTTATTTTTCTTTTTTGCTCTTTAATTTTTGCTTTTGGTCCTGAAAATGGATTCTCACAAGATGCAATTATTACAATTCAATCAAAAAAGATATTGAATGGAAAGCAATTGTTTAAGCTAATCAATAAGCAAACAAAATATAAATTTATTTATAGAAATAATTTATTTAAGGATGCTCCTGATTTAGTTATAGAAAAAGGAAATATTAAAGCAGAGGATCTTTTAAAAAATTATCTATCTCCTTTAAATCTTACTTATGAGTTTACAGAAAATAAAACTGTTATTGTAAAAAAAGATTTAAACAAGAAAGTAACAAGCATAGATAATGATGATAAAAATGAAGATGATGCTCTACAAAGAACAATAACTGGTAATATTTCTGATAGCGACGGCATTGCTCTTCCTGGAGCTACAATTGTTGAGGTCGGAACAGATAACGGAACAAGTTCAGATTTTGACGGAAACTTTTCGCTTGTGTTAGAAAATGATGAAGCTTCAATAAAAGTATCTTTTGTTGGTTTTTCAAGTCAAGTTATAGATGTTACTAATCAAGATGTATTTAATGTCAATCTTGTAGCTGCTGACTCTTCTCTTGATGAAATTGTAATAACCGGCTATGGAACAACTCGTAAAAAAGATCTTGTTTCATCAATTGCTCAAGTAAAGGGTGAAGATTTAGCAAATCAACCAGCATCAAGTGTAAATAATTTACTTCAAGGAAGAGCTGCAGGTTTACAGGTAACTTCTCCTAATGGTAGTCCTGAGGCTGCACCAACAATTCGAATTAGAGGTTTGAGTTCAATTCAAGGTAATAATAACCCACTCTTTGTTATTGATGGTTTTATTGCGGGAACAGATTTTAATCTTCAAAACATAAATGTGAATGATATTAGATCGATTGAAGTATTAAAAGACGCTAGTGCATTATCTCTTTATGGAACAAGAGGTGCATCAGGAGTTATATTAATTCAAACTAAAAATGGTAAAAATATTAAACAGGGTGAAAATAATCTTTCAATTAATCATTATACAAGTTTTTCTGAAATTGCAAATTCTCCTGAATTTTTAAATGCAACTGACTTTGCAAACTATTGGAACGAAGCAGAAACTTTAATTTTTGGTGCAAGCGGCTATGGAGAAAACGATCCTTCAGTTGAGCCTCTTTATCCAGATGTCGCTGGTCTTCCAAATACAAATTGGCTTGATTTAGTAACTAGAAGTGGAATGATAAATAACACTGATTTAAATCTTAGTGGTAACAGTGAAAAATCAAATTATTATATATCATTTAATAGATGGTCTGAACAAGGCATAATTAAAAGCTCAGGAATGGATAGATACTCATTAAGAGCAAACTTTGATGTAAGTATTAATGACAAGCTAAGAGCTGGTTTGAGGTTTAACCTGGCAGATAGAAAGACTGAAAACAGTAAAGTAGGCTTTGATGGAGTTCAAAATCAATCCACACCTGAGAGACAAGTATATAATGATGATGGAACCTACAATGGTCTTAACCCAGTGAGTAATGTGGCTACGAGAAATGCACTTGCGGATGTTAATGAGAGAATTAATCATACATACGCAACGAATGTATTAACAAATGCCTACATGGAGTATCAGATAACACCTGAGTTAAGCGTCAGATCAACACTTGGTCTGGGTCTTGATTTTGTTAAACAAAATCAATATCTGCCAACAATCCTTCCTGAAAGAATTCTTCAAGGTTTATTGGGTGAAGCAGATGTTAGAACAAGAAACAGTAGAGATATACTAAATGAGAATACACTGAATTTCGTTAAAGAATTTGGTGATCATTCACTTAAAGTTCTTGCTGGATATACTGTTCAAAAAACTACATACGAACAATCTATAGCCGGTGCATATGGATTTGTAAATGACGTTGTTACATTCAACAATTTAGCTTTAGGATCTGATCCAACTGTGAATACTGTCTCAACTAGTTATTCTCAAAGAACATTTGAATCGATCCTTGGAAGAATAAATTATTCATATAAAGGCAAATACCTTCTTACACTGGTTGCTAGGAGAGATGGCTCTTCAGTATTTGAAGAAGGCAATAAATATGCTTTCTTTCCGTCTGCAGGAGCTGCATGGAGAATTAGTGAAGAAAGTTTTATGCAAGGGATAGATTATATAAGTAATCTGAAATTAAGAGCAAGTTATGGTATTGTTGGAGAGCAGGGTGTTCCACCATATAATTCTCTATCAAGATATACACCATATGTTACCTTTTTAAATAATGAGGTAAGTAATGCTGTTGTAATTGAAGATATTGCAAGTTCAGGATTGGACTGGGAAACTACCTACCAAACAGATATTGGTCTTGAAATAGGGTTTTTAAATAACAGGTACTCTTTAGAAGTAGATTATTATAAAAAACGTACTGAAAATCTACTATTAAATAAACCAATACCTGGAACTGCTGGTACTACAAGGCTTGCAAATGTTGGTGAAATTGAAAATTCTGGTATTGAAGTTGCAATTAATTCAGTAAATATTGAAAAACCTGATTTTTCATGGAGTACTGATTTAACGATTTCTGCAAATAAAAATGAAGTTATATCTCTTGGTGGGGAAGATTTTCTAAATCTTAGTTCCCCTGGAAATGCTACCGGTGATGATATAAGGATAATTCCAGGTTATCCTATTCCTGCTTTTTTAGGTGCAGAATATTTAGGAACCTATAAAACTTCTGCTGAAATTGACTCCGATGGGATTGTAGGAACTGTTCTTGGAGGGCCAAGATATGTTGATAAAAATGGAGATGGAGCGATAAACACCTTAGACTTTGATGTAATTGGAGATCCAAACCCAGATTTTTTTGCTGGTTTAAGAAACACTATAACCTATAAAGATTTTACTCTTGACTTTTTCTTCCATGGATCATTTGGAGGGGACCTTTTAAATGCGCCCTATCATCTTTCATTTTTTGGAAGAGATGCAAGAAGTAACCTATTACCAATAGTGAAAGATCGTTGGACACCAACTAATCCTAACTCTGATATTCCTAGAGCTGGTTCCAGTTTTGGAAACTATCAGCCAAGGAGTTCAGTTTCTTATCAAGACGGATCTTTTGTAAGACTAAAAAATATCACTCTAAGGTATAATTTAGATCTTCCTGGAACTAAAAGCTCTAGCGTTTACCTATCGGCTAACAACCTTTTGCTATTTACTGATTGGGAGTTTGGTGACCCTGAGGTTAGTAATTCTGGTGCTGGATTAAATCAAGGAATAGCTAATTCAGTATACCCCTATAATACAACAGTTGCATTAGGATTTAATATAACCTTATAAAAGATCAAAAAATGAAAAATAATAAAACAATTACAACGATGAAAAATATTAAATTATATATTTTAAAATCTCTGGTGGTTATGTTATTAATTATACCATCAGGATGCGATAAAGATTTTTTGGATGAAGACTTAAGAGATGGATTATCTCCAAAAGTTTTCTTTAATAATCTAAATGAAGCACAAATGGCCGTTAATGGCGTTTATGCTGGATTAACTAATCAAAATATGTATAGAAACAGAAATTATAGAGGTGCTATACAGTTTGGAACTGATATAATATGTCCACAAAGAAAAGTAGTTCAAACTCCATATAATTATTTAATGACTGAAGGACTTGGTGATATGAATGCTGCATGGAACGAAATGTATTTTATCATTAGGAATGCAAACTCTGCTATAGCTAATATAAATAAAGCAGAAGCTTTGTCAGCTGATGAAAAAAATCAATTGATAGGAGAGTTATATGTTCTTAGAGCATTAATCTATTATGATCTAACTCGTTTCTGGGGTGATGTACCTTTCTTTACTGATGAACTTAGTACCGAAGAATTATCTGTTTTACCAAGAATACCTATAGAAACTATAAGAACACAAATGAAAAGTGATTTAGCACAGGCAAAAACTTTCCTGCCTTCTTCATACACTGGAGGTGATCTAGGAAGAATGACTAAATGGGCTGCATCAGCTTTAAAAGCTAAATTTCATATGTTTGATGGTGAGTGGTCTGAAACATTGGCAGAGTCTGTTGATATAATCAACAATTCACCGCATAAGCTTATGGATGACTTTGCTGATGTTATTGCTTATGATAAAACTACATTAGATAATGAAGTTAATGACGAACATATTCTTTGGGTAGATTTTGCTGGTGCTTCAGGCATAGGAACAAATATTATTAAGGCTTCAAATAATACTCAATCAAACCTTTGGATTGAAGAGTTTAATCCTAGATTAAAAGATAATCCTAAAAACAAAGCTGATAAGAATGCTCTAAATGCTGCATTAGCTGCAAATGGACAGTCAATGACTGGTTTCGGGGCTGCAATTGGATGTCCTGATTTTGCCAATCAAGCAAATTGGGATGCAGGAGATTTAAGATATGATGTTACGTTTATGAAAGACTACGAGGGGATTGAATTAAAATTCCCTTACATTGGAAAAATGATGAATTTAAATACAGATAAACCTAGAAACTCGAAATCCGAAAATATAATTTTAATTCGATTAGGAGATATTTATTTAATGGCAGCTGAGGCAGAAAATGAGTTAAACGGACCAGATAATGCATATCAATACGTAAATAAAGTTCGTGAAAGAGCTTTTGAGCCAGATCAACCATGGAGCGGAATGACACAAGGAGAATTTAGAATAAAAATGTATGATGAAAGAAGTTATGAATTGGCATATGAAGGGCATAGAAAGCAAGATCTTATTAGATGGGGAATCCTTGTTGAAACAGTTCGAAATACCAATTACACTACACATGCTAAAGGTGCTGTTGGAAACATTCAACCAAAGCATGTTAAGTATCCTATTCCATTAAATGAGGTTCAAACAAATCCTGTATTATTGGAATCTGATCCAACAAATAACGGTTATAGATAAAGTCGGTATTTATTAATAACTATTAAGAAGATTATTTAGAGTAAATACTTTGCTTTAAATGATCTTCTTTTTTTATATTCATATAAAATCAAACATTTGAAATTAACTAATCAACTTCTAATTATATTAGTTCTGCCTTTTTTATTTAAGTGTGAATCTGAGGAAACTGGTTTACAAAAAAAACCTAATATTATTATTATTTACACTGATGATTTGGGCTATGGTGATGTTAGTGCATACAAAAAAGGAATTTTAGAAACTCCAAATATTGATAAACTGGCTAATGAAGGAATCCGATTTACAAATGGATATTCATCTTCTGCTACATGCAGTCCAAGCAGATATGCTTTATTGACTGGAACTTATCCTTGGAGAAAAGATGGACTTAAAGTTATTACAGGTGGAGGTTTGAGTATTGACACAATAGAAATGACACTTCCAAAAATGCTTAAATCATCTGGATATTATACAGGAATTGTAGGTAAATGGCATTTAGGGTTAGGAAAAGGAAGAGATGAATTTGGAAAAGGTATGGATTATAATACTCTTATATCTCCAGGTCCAAATCAATTGGGCTTCGATTATTCTCATATAATGCCTGATACTCAAGATCGAGTTCCAACAGTGTATATTGAAAATGGAAGGGTGGTTAACTTAGATCCAAATGATCCTATTGAAGTCCATTTTAAAAATAACTTTGAAGGACAGCCAACTGGAAAAGATAATCCCGAGCTATTGACAATGAGATGGGAACATGGTCATGATGCCTCAATTGTTAATGGAATTTCTAGAATTGGATTTATGAAAGGAGGAGAGAAAGCTAGATGGAGTGATATTGATATGGCTGACCACTTTTTAAATAAAGCTCAGAAATTCATAAAATTAAATAAACAAAAACCATTCTTCTTGTATTACGCACTTCAACAACCGCATGTTCCAAGAACCCCACATCCAAGATTTCAAGGAAAATCTGGAATGGGACCAAGAGGGGATGTAATTGTCGAAGCAGATTGGTGTATAGGAGAGTTTTATAAAACCTTAGAGTCAGAGGGTTTATTAGAAAACACTTTAATCATATTTTCTAGTGACAATGGCCCTGTTTTAAATGATGGATATTATGACAATGCTGTTGAAAAACTAGGGAATCATACTCCCTCTGGAGGATTAAGAGGAGGGAAGTATAGTCTTTTTGAAGCTGGTACAAGAGTCCCTTTTATAGCCTATTGGAAAGACAAGATAAAATCAAATGTCTCTGAAGAAATAATTTCACAAGTTGATATTCTTAATTCTATTTCTTCAATAGTAGGGAGCAGCTATAAGTCAAAAGATGGAGTTGATTTATCAAATTTAATAATTGACAATTCAGGAAAAGGACGTAAAGAGCTTATCTTGGAGGCCTCTACCAGAACCGCATATAGAAATGGTGATTGGGTAATGATTCCTCCATATAATGGGAATGAAATTGCCAAAAATGTTAATATAGAATTAGGCAATTCAAAAGAATTTAAATTATATAATCTTAAAAATGATCCCTCTCAAAAAAAAGATCTATCAAAAACTAATCCTAAAAAATTAAAGGAAATGATTTCAAGTTTTGTTAGAATTAGAGGTAGAAATTTTTCAAACATCAAAAACTTAGTATTAGAATAAATAAATCACATGAAATATTTTATAAGAATCCCATCAATATTCATTTTTTCTATCATCATTTTTATCTCTTGCAATGATTTTCAAGTAGATGCAAAATCTGTAGTTAAGCCAAATTTTATTGTGGTGTTTGTTGATGATATGGGTTACGGAGATTTAGCATCATATGGTCATCCTACTATTAACACTCCTAATCTTGATAAAATGGCTTATGAGGGTCAAAAATGGACTCAGTTCTACTCTGCATCTAGCGTCTGTACTCCCAGCAGAGCGGGGTTGCTTACTGGAAGGCTTCCGATAAGAAACGGAATGATTGGAGCAAATCAAAGGGTTCTTTTTCCTAATTCAAAGTATGGGCTTCCAGATTCTGAAATTACTATCGCAGAAAAATTAAAAGAAAATGGTTATAAAACTGCAGCAATTGGTAAGTGGCATTTAGGCCATAAAAAAGAATATCTACCTCTTCAGCATGGATTTGATTATTATTTTGGTATTCCATATTCTAATGATATGGATAAAATAAATGGTGAAACTTGTTGTCCTGGCTCTCAATATTGGCAAAAATATGATGCAAAGAGACCTGAATCAAAAAATTATAATGTTCCTCTTATTGAAAATAATGAAATTATAGAAAGACCAGTAGATCAAACCACCATAACAAAAAGATTTTCCAATAAAGCAGTTGAATTTATAAAAAATAATAGAGAAGATAGTTTTTTTATATACTTAGCACACAATCTACCTCATACACCATTATATGCATCGGATGAGTTTTTAGGAAAAAGTAAAAGAGGTTTATACGGGGATGTAATAGAGGAAATAGATCATGGAGTTGGATTAATTATTAAAGAATTAAAAAAATATAATCTAGACAAGAATACAATTATAGTATTTACCTCTGACAATGGTCCATGGTTGCCATTTGAATCACATTCTGGATCTGCAGGTCTTTTGAGAAATGGAAAAGGAACTACTTGGGAAGGAGGACAAAGGATACCAGGAATATTCTGGGGTAGTAATATAAAGCCTGGTGTGATTAGTGATTTAGGGTCAACTATGGATATTTTTCCAACATTATTAGAGATGTCAAACATTAGTATGGTTGATGACAGAATAATGGATGGAATTAGTATAAAAAACACATTATTAAATCATGAGCCTTCAAGAAGAAAAACAATTATTTATTACCGTGAAAGAGAAATTTACGCTGTAAGACATGGAGATTTTAAAGCTCACTTTATAATACAAGGAGCATATAATTATCCTGAAGGCAGTGATAAAAAAATAGTCCTACAAAAACCTTTACTTTTTAATTTAAATATCGATCCATCTGAAAAATATAATATAGTAGATAAATATCCTGAAATATTGATTGAGATCAATCAAATAGTTGAGAGTCACAAAAAAAACTTTATAGCGCCTAAGGATTTATTAAATGATAGAGTAGTTATATCTGAAAATTAAAACTGCGTTAAGGAGTTTCGTAAAGCTATTTGCCTTTTATTATTCTTTTTTCATATTCAGGACGTTTAATAAATTCCTCTAGATAAGGTTGATACTTTTTATCTTTCATCCAAAAATGACTTTTGGGTTGCTCAAATAAAACACCTCCTGAATAATCTTTACCTTCAACACTTAGGTTTACTGATTCATTCCATTTTAAAAATTTAGTTTTTAATTCCTCAAATAATTCAGGATTTGACATTGCAATGTCATCAGATTCTATGGGATCAATTTTTAGGTTATATAACTCAAATTGAAGATCCTTAATACTTGTAGCTACTAATTTAAAATCATTTTCAATTAATGCCCCACCATTTTTAAACCTAAAAGGAATATGTGCCTTTCTGGTTTTTATATTCGAATTAAAAGTATTTGTTATACTAATACCATCGATAGGGTAAATCATATCGGAAGAAGAAATTCCAACGATGTCAGCTATTGTTGGAAAAATATCCATGGTTGAAACTGGAAAATTAGATATTTTATGTTTAATCTCAGATGGCCATTCAATAATTGCAGGAACTCTCAATCCGCCCTCCCATAGAGTACCTTTAT
>MDSX01098684.1_pt1 | contig 15943 bp, 18 predicted proteins | sample 811141 | NCBI WGS metagenome assembly MDSX01 (sample SAMN05326642, study PRJNA326480) | marine metagenome | isolation source: seawater | place: Atlantic Ocean: South East | collected 2010 | reverse complement strand
GTGCTAATACTGGAAGCGTTTTGGATAATATCTGCCTCAATTGTTGTAAGGTCCACACTTCCAGAATTAACCAAAGTATCAACTTCACTTTTAGAATAAGTATTTGATGTTAAATTAGAAATATCAGATGTATTCGTGCTAATACTGGAAGCGTTTTGGATAATATCTGCCTCAATTGTTGTAAGGTCCACACTTCCAGAATTAACCAAAGTATCAACTTCACTTTTAGAATAGCTATTTGATGTTAAATTATAAATATCAGATGTATTGGTAATAATATCTGACTCTATTCCAGAAATTAAACCATCAACTTCGCTTTTTGTATATTTGTCAAAGACCCCGAGTAATCCAGCTGTCGCTTCCAGACCGTTTTCATCAGCAGTGTAGACCCATTGTAAATCATTACCATTCTGTGAAATTGCTTTTACACATGGATCGGTCAAAGTAAATGAGTCATTAGATGATTTGCTAATTCCTTGAGAAGCAGTTGAAGCTTCGTAAGATGCAGCTTGAACAAATTCACCACCCACTAAAGCGTCAGTCGCCAGTAAACTAAGAACAGTTTCCCCCGAATTATTTTTGAATGAAACACGTTTTCCGACATTGCCAAGAGAAGATACATCAAATTCCAAATCTGAATTTGAAGAAGATTCTATATTAACTATTGACCTTGAACTTGTTAATCGGCCATTAAGAACAGACATTATATAAATGTATATATATTTTTTTTATAATAAATCTATTTCTGCTATAAATGCTTTTATTTCGTTTTCCGTTTTGTATGTAGAGAAGAAGTCAAATCTTTGGTAATCAACACCCATACCGCCAGTGTCTGCGATGTCACTGTTAATTGTCAAATGATACGGCTCTCGTTGCCTATAATTCAAAGTCATTGAACCTCGTGAATAAGATTCACCGACGGTGACAATGCCATTGTTACATTCCATGAAATTAAATTCAAAGTTACCATTACCAAAACTACACGTAATATAGTGAGTTCCACCTGTCCCCATGTTAGAAATACTAACATCTTGATATGAATTTATGGTATTACTGCCTAATCTGGTGTTTTCAGCATGAACAAATATTTGTAAAAAATCTTTTCTATTGCTTGCTCTTCTCACCATCAAAATCTGATTTAATGTAGCAGTTGTTTCATTATCATTACTTATTAAAAAGAAAGGTGCGTGATTACCAGCGTTATACGCACTATTCCCGTCAATTTGGTCAATAATACCAAACTTCAAAATAACAGTAAATTCGTCGGATTTAAATTTTGGAAAAATCTGTCGGTAAACGCTCACATCTCGTCCATTAACTGTTCCAGGTAATTCATCTGCTAAAATGGTGTAATCACTTGTAAGAGGCATTCCAATTGTTGTAGTTTTCATGTCGGCGGAAATAGATTTTGAAAATCCATCAAATTTTAGCGTGTGAACTTGCTCGGATGCTTGAAAAACAAGTCTGTCGTAAACCCCATTGGACGTATGCCAACTGACGTTGGTTATCGGGTCAACACTTTCTAAATTTCCGACTCGTGTATCTATGCTACTGATATTGGATGTATTTGTGGAAATGTCAGTCTCAATGGCTGTTGTATTCATCAATGTATCAACTTGACTTTTTGAATAAAATTGTAAGTCGGTTTGTTCTCTTGTATATTTATTCAAAGCACCAAGTAATAAAACAGTGCTTTCAAGACCATTGGAATTAGCAGTCGTTGTGAATTTAAGATTATCACCTTCAATTTGAACTCCCTTAAAAACTGGGTCTGTAAGTCCAAAATCATCATCAGTTAAGGTTATTCCAGAAGAACCTGTATATGTATTATTACCAAAATTTGAATTTTGCGTTTGTTGAATTTCATTTCCATTACTTATTGCTTCACTTGTAAAAAAACTCAAAATAGTATTGTTACTTTTATCTTTTAAATTAATGATATGACCATTATTTGATTGTAAATCATTGTGTTCTACGGAAAATGGAACACCGTCACTTAAACCAATACTGTAAAGATTTGAAGTAGGGTCAGTAGTAATAATTTCAATACTGAAATCAATCTCGTCATTTAAATCAAATGTGCTCCCATCTGGCTTTTTGACATTTATATAAACCTGATTTACCATTTTTTGATAAACGGAAGTAACTGTTTGAGTTGTATTGTCCGTTAGATTAACAGTATAGTTGGTATCAGTTGCTGAATTATTAAACATAACAGTAGCAAAGAACGAACCATTTACTGGGTCAAAAGCTAAAGTTGCTTGAATACTATCATCATCTATTACCTGACTATTAGGTAAAACATTATTTTCATTGGAAATGATAATGTTTTGAGAAACCGCACCAGTAACGACACCGTTTGTGTGTGTGCCCCCCTCACCTAAATGACGAACTCCAATTATGTCAGCACTCGCAAATAAATTTGTTGTTTCTCTATTCAAATTTACTCCATCTTTAAATTCAATAACTTTACTATCGTCCTGATTTATTGCTATTTGTCCATTAGTTGATGTAGAAACCTCAGTCAATCCTTGTAATGAAATATTGCTTACTGATGATGAACTTTGATCTGAAGTTGCCGTAGCATCAATTTTGACCTTTGTTCCAAAAACACCACCATCATCAATATCAGTGACAGTTAAATTATCTCCAAATTGTAATGTCATCCAAGTCGCACCACCGGTTTTTTGGTTAAAAGCAATTTCATTTCCGTTCTGTAAGACAGAACTGTAAATACCTTGATTTAATTCGTGAATGTTTCCAGAAATATCATCTACATCAGTTCTTAAAGTTGTTATATCTCCTGTATTTTCATTTACGCTGGTAGTCAAATTAGAACAAGCTGTTGTATTTGTTAATATATTGCCCGTATTTGTATTGACTGTATTAGTCAAATTAGAACAAGCTGTTGTATTTGTTAATATATTGCCCGTATTTGTATTGACTGTATTAGTCAAATTTGATATGTTTCCTGTATTGCTAATAATGTCAGCCTCAATAGCTGTAAGGTCTACACTACCACCTGTGCTCGTTGCTGATATGGTCGTCGTTTTTAGGTCGTCAGAAATAGTTTTTGATAGCCCTTCGCCGAGTTTTATCGTGTGAACCTGCTGAGATGCCTGAAAGACAAATCGGTCATAAACGCCGTCGCTTGTATGCCAACTGACATTTGTTATAGGATCAACACTTTCCAAGTTTGTCGTCCGTGTATCTATGCTATTTACACTATTTGTTAAATTAACACAAGTTGTCGTATTAGCAGTAACAGAGTTTGCTAAATCAGTATCAGTTCCATCTGTACCAAATGTTAAAATATTGATAGCACCATTGTCATAAACGGACAAACTCACATTTCCATCATCAACAGAAGCACTTTTAACGTATTCGTCTATAAATTCATTTGTAGTATTGATACTTCTTGTTGAAAATACACTCATTATTATAGTTTATTTATTTATTTTTTAACATGTTTTGTTTAATTAGGTCATCACTGCGATACTTCGTATATTTGAAGATCAGGGTTAAATTTAATAAGCTGTCTGAATTCTGGGTATACACGAAGTTCCTTTGTGCCATCAGTAGAATCATACTCAAAGTTTATCTGACTTGATGACGAAATTGTCCCAATACCGGCACATAGATCTCCAAGAGCAGGATAAGAGCCAGATTTGTTAGATTTATAAACACACAATTCAGTGGAAAGAATAGCAGCTGTAGAGCCATCACCGACATCACTGTCAGCACCGAGAGCAAGAGAGACATCGTCAGCATCAACAAGTGGAAGACCCTCAAAATCATCTAATTTACCAGAACTGATAAGCTGTTTAGCAATAAGCTCACAATCATCAGCCACTTCAATAGACCTTAAATCTTGCACAATAGCACCATCAATCACAAGGTTGTATTTCTTAAGTTTATTTTTGTAAAATGTTGTATTTGTAAAGAATTTGAGATCATCCTTTGTCTTATCAAGTTGGACAGCTGAAAGTTCCAGAAGACTGCTGTAGCCAAGACCCAAATTTACAGAAAGATTGTTGGAACCTGCTGGGATAGAACCTGAGAAATAACCAACACCACGTGCATTGTAGCAAAGACCTTCAGGCATAGCACGTAGAACTTCATCCTGTACAGAATCGTCCAATTGTACCATATTAAGACAAAGAGTCATTTCACTAATTACCAAATCACTATTAACAACTGAGGTTGTGTCATTACCAGTCTCATCGTTAATTTTACCAGCAGCACTATCGCTAGCACCCTCTGTCACCCAACGTAGACCGTAACCAGCTCCACCAAAGACGTAACGAAGGTCCATAGAATTCGCACCACCTACCCATATCATCTGTTTAGTACCAAAAAGAGAAGCATGATGAGATATTGGAAGAGCAAAAGTCTTTGAACCACTTTTAGGAATAACCACACCTTCTTTTCCAACGCCCATATAAAGCCCAGAAAGTTTAGCATCATCAGCAATATTGGGAAGACCAGGCGTAGTCCCCATCATCTGCCCCATAGAGCCTTTGTAAAATGATGCATCAGCAAGTTGAGCAACTTTTGTAGCAAAATACGAACCAAACTGCTGATGATTTGAAATTTGAGATCCTGCGGAAGATAGCTGGATATTTTCTATAAGGGCATTAGCACCACAGGCGGGTAATTGAGCGGAACATGTTGTGTTTATATTGGAGACTTTAAATTTAAAAAAAGAACAGCTTGGATCAATCCATGCGTTTTGAGAACCACCTATTTTAAAATGAGCAGTATTACCAGCAGTAATATTTGTAGCATTTACAGGAATTTGTTTTGTGACGAACGCAGTTCCCTTAGAAGGAGGCATGTGATTACGATTAACGAAACGGGCATCAATTGCAGACATTATATATTATAATAGTATTTTATTTTTATTAGATTTCAACATTTTCAACATTTTCTATACACATTTGGATATAAAACTGGTTGCTGAGCACCGTTTGAATAATAGCCATTTGGTACGTCTCTAATTGCATGAGGATTTGGATTAGTTGGTTTCGTTATTTCAATAACGACAGTTGCTGTAAATTTATCAGACTCAATCGTAACGCCATCATCTAAATAGAGCCGCAATGTCAAATTTGATAATAGCGTGTTAACGACTGGCACTCGCTGTGGAATAATTGGTTGAAAAACCACATATCCGGAATGTCCAGTTACGATTGGAATTTTACATATACGATTTGGAATATTTAGTGCTGAACCTACAGTTATAGAATTTGTTGTGATCTCTGAAACTGATACAAAAACATTATGTAGATGTTTATTAATATCTACTTCTTTATTGGAAACAGCAAGACCAGCACCGTATATTTTATCTTCCTCTAAATTAAACATATCAGTAAATATTTTACCTGAGAATTGTAAACTTTCAGTGTAATTGAACTCACCTTTTAAAGTGACAGGATTAAAAGTCCAAAGTGACAGATCTATATTCGCAGCTGCTGAAACTATATTTTTAATATGATTAATTAAATCCTGTCCAGTTTTGTAATGACCCTGCGTTAATGTTATTGACGTTGGTGGATTAGAACCTATTGTGATTGTTGCAGTATCATTGGTATAATTGACATTTTTGAAATCGTTGAATATTGTAAAGTCCTTTATATACATTGAGCCTATTTCAGGAGATACAGCTTTTACGGTTGGAGCTAACGGAAATTTGAACTTCCTATGTAAAGAGTCACCAACTTGATCTGCTTGTTCACTATCCAAATAAACATAATACGTATCTGTTGTCGTCATTATTAATATACACGTTTTTATTTTTTAAGTTAACCTGGCGAACGATATGGGGAGCTTACTGATGATGGTGTATATGATGAAGCAGATAATGGTGTATTTAATACTTGAACGTCATCAGCTTCTAAAAGTGGTGGTATGCTTCTTTCTATTGTGGATGTCTCTGGTGCTGTCTGCTTTGGTCTACCAACTGGTCTTGTCTTTTTTGAAGAAAAAATAGCCTGATGATAACGATATTGTGTTCTACCATCAGCAGCTTTTACTCCGAATCGTTGCTTTTGTAAAACATCCCAATTTTGTTCTTTTGTGTATTGATTTAATGATTTTATCAAAGTTCCTTTTTGACCGGAGCTTATAATACTAAAATTAGCTGGTCTTGTATTTTCGTTAAACAACTGATTTTGCTGTTCCTTTCTTTGCATTAAGAATAAAACTTTCTTTCTCTTCTTTTCCATCATACGAACTTCATTAATTGATTTTCCGACCATTATTATATTATTATTATTTATTATTATTATTAATGATTGAATTGAGAAAGTCAAATAGAGCCGATAAAAAATACATGATGATTTTTGATAATAAGACCATACATTTTGGTAGTTCTCAACATAGCGATTTTACAATTCACAAAAACGAAAAACGAAAACTGAATTACCTGAATCGTCACAGAAAACGAGAAAACTGGACTGATATTGAAACAGCAGGTGCTTTATCACGCTGGATTTTGTGGAATTTGCCAACTTTAAAAGAATCAATACGAGACACTGAAAAAAGATTTAGAATAAAAATAAATTCATTTATATGAAAAGCACGATGTATAAAGACCAAATAAAAGCACAAACATTGAAACTGATCTTCTTTATGAATTTGGAAAACAAAATGAAATATCCTGATGAAATTGATGAACCTATTAAAAAAGTAAAAACGAAATCAAATGATGGTCTGACACCAAAAAGCAGATACAGACTTAAAAATCCAGAAAAAATTAAAGAACTCAATAAAAAATACTATTCAGCTGAATATCATAAAAGATACAGAGAATCAAAGAATAATAATATGTTAGTTAAGAATAATGAAAATCAAGGAATCCAAATGCGAGTATGAAATAGATTTACCCCGATGCGGGGCAGATGCTCATTTTCAGATTTACGATAAAAAACAGAAGAAAAAAGTAAGGGCAGATTGGTTAGACAAAACGGGATTACCTACCACTCATTTTACAGGCCTATTCTTTGCACCATGTGGCAGTGGTAAGTCGTCATTGGTCTGTTCTTTACTTACGAGTATGAAACCTAAATCTCGTGCTTATTGTGGTTGTTATGATAAAATATACTTCTGTTGTCCAATAACTTCATTGAGATCTATGAAAGATGATCCATATGAATCAATCCCTGATAATCAGATTTACGAAGAATTTGATGACCGTTTTATGAGCGATATGAATGAGATTACACTGGAAAATAGCGAGGCTGGATTAGACAGTTGTATAATTATTGATGACGCTTGTAATAAGTTGAAACGCTATGAAAATGCTCTTGCTAATTTAATCTTAACTCATAGACACAGAAAAACAACAATATTTGTTTTATGTCAGGATGTATGTCAGTGCCCATTGAGTATAAGATCTAATGCGACTTGCTGTTGGTTTTTTGCCCAGTCTAATCAGAAAAGAATGGAACTTTTGAGAACAGAATTCATGAGTTTTATGACATTAGATGAATATAAACAGTTTTATAACTGGTGCTTTAAAAAGAAAGGAGACAATCTATTTATAAAGTTTTCTTTACCTTATACATATTATAAAAACTTTAAGAAGATTGAGTTTGAGGGTTTAGAGAATTCAGTCACACCAGAGAGAGAAGAATGTGCCTAAAGATTTTTCATTTTTAAGTTCTTCATCATTAATTGTTGCTATTAAAACATCAATAATAGCTCTAAAAACAACTCCTTCCGTATTTTCACCAACAAGTGGTATGTCTATATGCCTATTGATCTTATTACATAGATTGGCTTTGAATTCATCAGTGCTGATTAATGATTTAATATCGTCCATTATAATAAAGGAATGATAAAATTTGAGAAAATATCTGAATATGGGTTACTTGCTTTGGTTGGGATGATCATAGTTTGTTACAGGAGCACTCTAAAAAATGCTATAGCTTCAAATTGTACAGACTTCAAATGTTGCTGTCTTAAGATAAAACGACCTGCTTTGTCTAATGAACAAGCTCTGGAATTAGCAGAAATGGAAACAGGAAATAATGCTCAAAATAATGTATAGTTAATAGTAATGAACGGGTTAGAAACAATGTATTACGATAATGGTAAAGCTGTAAAACTCCATACATTTTTGGATAAAAACAAGAAGAAGCTCATGGATTACAATGTATTCTATATAATCTCATTTAATAGTGAGAAAGATCCTTTAACTATAAAGTTTGGTGTTGCTATGAAAGCAAGAGACAGTTTCAATCGTCTTAAAAGTTATGTAATATCTCATGGAAAACATCAAAGTTCTAATAAATGTCTTGGTGTTAATTTGCATTATCTGGGAGTAACTAAATATAATGATAGAGGTCATTATACTAAAACCAGAATATGGAGAACAGAGAAGTTCTTAAAAAGATATTTTAAAGAGCACAAAATGGTAATGAAAGATAGAGGCTCTGAACGCATAAAAAGTATAACGATAAAAACAATCATCAAAATAGCAAACAACAACGACGTTGGTGATGATATTGAGACAGTCATTAGAAAGTCAAAAAGAAACGACCCTAAACCTGAACACAAAGTTGGAGATAAAATAAAGGCTCAATGGACATCAAACGATGTTAAACGACAAGGCGGCAAAAAAGGCTGGTACAAAGCGGAAGTAATAAAGGAAAATGATAAAAGCATAATTATTAAGTTTGAAGATGGATATGAAAAACTTGTAAAGATTGATGATATACCTAACGAAATTTTCATGAGAAAATCTAAAAGATAGTAATGATACGACGAAGAGAAGTTTTTTACACTATGTGTCGTATTTTTAATAAGGATCTCTCATACTTAATTTGTTCATTCTTACCACGAAGACAATCAGTTAGAATCAGAAAAATTCATGAATCAAAATTGAAATATAAGCGAAAAAACAAGTATTATTTTAGACATTTATCATATATGTAAATTAATTTAAATATATGTAAATTATTATATTAACATATAATAATGATTGAACGGAATACGGATGCTGAACCTGAACCCGAACCTAAAAAACCGGTTGGTCGTCCAGCTAAAGAACGAAAGCCTCGTACTGAAAAACAGAAATTGGCTGATGAGAAAAACTCTTTAAGACTTAAAGAATATCATCAAAAAAAGAAAGATGCTAAACATGAATCAGACGATACACCAACCGAACCTGAACCTGTTATTGAAGAACCTGAACCTGAACCTAAACAAGTTAAGTCAAAATCTGTTAAGAAAAAACCAGAACCTGAAACAGAATCTGAATCAAGCAGTGACGAGGAAATAATCATAAAGAAGAAAAATAAAAAGGCTAAAAAAAAACCGAAGAAAAGGTACATTGTTGAAGAATCAAGCGATGACGAGCCGACTCCTAGACCAAGACGAAGCGAAAGAAAACCTGTACATCAATATGAACATCAAGAGTATACATTAAATTTCTTGTAAACATTTTAATAGAGTATTTATTCAATTAAGCATCAACAAAATTTAAAATGGTATGTGGATCTCCAGCTGTTTGAGGAACAATATAAACATTTTCATTAAAATACCCACCTACAGAAATAGGATCTGCAGCAGTTTTGTAATGATGTCCTTTTGTTACACAGTCTTTGTCTCCACCACGTTCATACTCAACTAAAGGATTAGAGCCAATGTTGAATGTTACAGCAGATTCTACATCGTGCTTACATGCAACGAAAAAAGCCTGTTTTCCGCCTTTACTATGACCCGATAAATGGATTTTACGGTCAGGATATTCAGCTTTAATACGTTTATATAAATCCTCAGATCTTTTGAATTGTTCACTATCTTCTTCAGTTCCTGTCAATATATGAACATCAGCTATTAAATCATCAATATTTGTTGGATCTGTACCGGTAAAACTGATATGTATGTCACCATCAGCTGTTTCCATTACTATAACCTCACCACTCTTACTGTGTTTATCAATTTTGGTATACCCATCTGGAACTTCTCCAGTATATGACGCATTCGTCGCTATAAGATGGTCATGATGTTTAGATTTCACCTTACCATGAGAAAAATAATGTTGTATTGCTTTTTCAACAGTATAAACTTTTTTCCCACCTTTATCAACTGTTTTACCTATTTTTTGGAAGGTCTTACCCATTTTCTTTAGTTCTTCAGCGGCTTCAGCACTTTCTGGATCAACCAATTCCATTGCATTTCCTACAAACTTAAGATTCTTTCCTATCAACTGCCCTGCTTTTCCAACGCCACTTACACCTTTTCCTATCATACCCGGCTTGTATCTGTAATCATGCGTAAATTGTTTTAAAGGCTTACCCGAATTTGTAGCTTGTGCTTCGGCTACTGCTCCACCGAAATCTTCAAAGTAATTTACGACCTTGTTAGCACCCGTCTTAATGGGCTTTATAGCCTTAAGGTCTTCTTTAATTACAGATGCACCTTCACCTATAACTTTAAACGATTTATTTGCTTTTTTTAAGAAAGACATTATATATTATACAATATTAAAAAGTTACTGTATTAAAAGTAACAAAGTTATTATTATCTTTGCTTATCTCAATAAAAGCATATCGTCCAAACCACCGTTTGTCATTGACTATCCTCATTGAATTAATAAACCAACCTTGTTCTCTCATTTCTTTTAGTCTTTTTGTTGTAAATACATTCAATGAACTTAAGTTAATCAACCAATAGATTTTCTTTCTGGTTATTTTCATTGCCTTTTGGTTAAAACTCCAAAACAATTTTCTCGGAACAAAAGGTGGATTACTAATTACGTAATCAACCTCATTCTCATATTCAAGAAAATCTTTTCCTTCGTTTATTTCACAGAATTCTTTTTCTACATTTATAGGAAAGTTATCGTAAAAAGCACAATCTCCTCTACATGGTTCTAATACAACATCTCCATCTAAAAACTCAATAGTTGATATTAGGTATTTAGCCATTGAGGGTTTAGTCATAACGATTGATTTATCTCCTTTAGCACTTTCATAATCCCAGACCTTCATTATATTGAAAGATTATTTTATTTATTCATCATCATCCGTAAGTTGTCGTAAGACAACAACCAAGAGAGCCTACGGCTCTGTAATTCTCTTGAGATACAAAAAACTTCCCAAGATGTAATACGTTACTCCCATAAAAACTACAACCAACTCACCGATCATTACTTTTTCAAAAGATCTTTATCCTTGTCAAATGCTTTACCACCCATAACAAAAGAGTATATGCGAGAATAAGCCCACTGTTCAGGACTTCTAACATGAGGTCTAACACTACTTGGATTAGTTTTATAAGCACCAACTCCACGATTAAATACGCCTTGTAAGACTTTTTTCTTGTAGCCTGTTAATTTAGCTATTTCTTCTAAAGAATGAGGTTCATCTCTTTTGAAACCGTATTTCTTATTGAATTTGTTTTTATATGTCTCTACCATATTATAGTTCACCAATTAAAATTCTTTTTTCAACATATGCTTTTATTTCAGCATTTACAGAATATTTAGTGGAATCATCCCAAAATCCTTTTTCGTTCAACCATTTCAAATAGCCAGTATCAACTTCACCATATTTCTTTCCCTTAAACTTGCCGAACATTACTTTCAAATCTCCAGTTTTTATTTTATTTGTTTCCATATATTAAATATACACATTTCTCATAAGGATATTCAAACGCACTGAAACTCATAATCCTCATGTTGGTCTTTAAACCTTTCATAGAAGTCTTTCAACAAATCAAATTGATCAACTTTGTCTTTTAAATCAACTCTGTATATACGTTGTTTTTCAAGAAGAACATCGTGGTTGTTTTGGTAGTATTTCTTAGCTGTACTTTTGCCTTTTTCTGTATTCATATACTTTTTCTTTGCACGAGCGACAGATGCCTTACGCTTTTCAACACGAATTCTCTCTTTTTCTGCATGTTCTTCATCTGACATTTCAACTTTGACCATCTTATATATATAGTATAGATTTTTCTTTATATGCTTTTTTCATACATGTATAGTTTTAATTAAAACTTACTCGTCTGAAGAATTCACGTTTTGACTGAATCTTGTTGTTGAATGTCCTCACAAACTTTGGTTTATTGGCTACTAAATTGAATTTGATATTATAATCTGTGTTCTTTGTATCAATGTCAATTGAATTATCGTCTGTTCTGTAATACAACTTATGGTAAATATCACGAGCTGAACAGTTCAATTCATCACATTTTGCATCCATAGCATCCTGACTAATACCCTTCATTCTTACATGTGCTCCATTGATAATTTCCCCATTTTCGCCTTTTCCTTCCAAAGAATCAAAATAGCATTTTTTCCCCAGAAAGAACGATTCAACAGATACGACTGTATCAGCACCATCCAGATCAAAATCACCACTGAACAAATGTAATCCAGTTTTACCAATTAATTCACGATCGTATTTTTCTTTGAATCCTTCATTCAATAATGGTACATCCTCACGCATGATATGAATGCTGTCTGTATCTTGGTAATACATTCGTAAGTTCAGGTCTTCAGCGAGACACATGACCTCATTCATAATTCTCTTGGACATTGATAAAACCTCAACGCCAATATGAGGCATACTGAAATGATCGTCAATTGCTTTCATCACTTCAACTTTGAATCTTGTCTCTTCTTGGTATTTGCAATTAGGATTTTTGTATGTTTCTAATCGTTGATACTGACAAATTTGATTATGGTTGTACGATACAAACTTTTCAAGTTCATTTTCTTTCTTATAGACAATATTCTTTTCTTGCGGCTTCATGATGGACTTACCATACGCCGAGTTCATCACTTCTTTGAAGACAAGTTGAATAGGATTCTTCGCCTTCTTAAATTTTACCCGTTGATTATAGAGATGCCTCATCGTTGGTGCGATTTTATCATTTCTCCCTTCATCAAAATAATATCCATTGATAAATTCATATTCTACCTTCTGAAAATTTACAAGGTCTTCCAATGCAATTTTATCCAAGTACATCGTTGCACCGACGACATCGTTCGTAAAGTTTCTGGAACTACCCTTTTGATGAATAGAAGCTAATGGAAATTTGAACTTTTTGCCAACTTTTGTAATCTTCACACAAACAAAATAACCGTCATATTTTTCAGGTTCAAAATTTTCAATGACTTTAGGAGCACCTTTCAAATATCCACCCAATACACGACCGAGCCTCTCCATTGCCGATGGATACAAACTATTTGCATCAAAATCATCCATCAACTTCTTAATATGATATTTAGCATTATTAGCTGTCATTGTCCGACCACCAACAACGCATTTCTGAATAAAAGCACGGGGCACTCCACCAATCTTATAACAACCATCATAACAACCTTCTTTGTTGAGATAAGAATCTGCTAATGATGCCAATGTATAATAATGATTGACTTCAAGTTCTAACCCTTCATTGACCCATGTTCTAAATTGTTCCCAACCGTTCTTTAAGGTAATACAATCCATAAAACAGTACTTCTTAGCATAAATCTTAATATCAACCATGTCATCTCTCAAACAATTCCATTCTTTACAATTCTGTATGAACTCATCTTTTAGATTTTTAATTTTGTCCTTTGATAATTTCTTGTATGGATCTTCATGTTTGACGAGTGCATCAAGACAAATATCAAGTTCAAGATGACCCTTTTTATAATTCTCTTTTGTGTAGATGCTGTATGGTAGAAGCTCTTTTTTACAATCTAAATTGAATGTTTTTCCAAACTTACCGAGAGGCATATTTATCATATTCAATGTATCACAGAACACAAGTGTTATAATCTTGCCATACGCTTTGTATGAGCCTTTGGCTAATATCATACGACTTTTTAGTTCAATTGTTTCAGGTTCAATAATGAACTTTTGAATGAACTTCCAGTCATAGCTCAAATTATGAGCATTTAGTCTAACATGATTCTTGTATTCAATGATTTCGGATTTTTCTTCATCTGTAAGTTTTCCCTTCTTGTTCTCTAAGTATTTACTTTTGTAGTATTTCTTAATATCAATTCCGTGTTCACTGCAAATACTGTCAAGCATTTTCTGTCCGCATGATTTTCTATCGTCACTCTCAAATCCCAAAGCATGTCTGTCGGTGAAGCAAATGTATTCTTCATGAAACTCATTTTCGGTGAAAGTTTCAAAGTCAAAGAAGTAAGTCTCATTTACGTTGAATAGAGCAGCTGGTGGAGCTGCTAATTTCGTTTCCTTCAGATTGCCACCAATGTTTTTCTTTTTATCAGTTACCGTAGCATTATAGCTCAAATCATCAAATATCTCTTTTTCAAGATTCTTAAAGTTGTATAGCTTATACATCTCTTGTCCAGTAATTTCACGAAAATATTTGTCTTTGTTCTTAAGCATCAGCCTTATCACATCCAAAGAGTCAATAAAATAACGGCTGTCTCTTTTATATGTTCCTGTCTTTCTTTTACTGACTATGCCTTTCCAATTCTTTTCATTACAAACCTCCTCAAAGTTTTCAACAGCATATCTAGTATATTCGGTTTTCTCACGGATAAAATAGTGGTTGTAAATGCAAGTTATATCAATCTGATCAAGGTCAGGATTTTTATTATATCTAATGATTTTATTTACTTCAAAGTTTTCATGTAGTGTTGTATAGTTCAATTGAATATTCAACTTTTCAGCAATTATAGGAAACTTAATTTTAGGAATATACTGACATTTTACCATCTCGTATAAAGCCGTAATATCCATGCCCTTTGCTTTGAAACATTCAAGAAGACAATTATTCTCATTAGGATTGATATTACTGTAAATTCCATATCTACTCAAATCAATAGGTGTTTTATTCAAAAGAGGGAAGAAACCTCCTTCTGGTTTTGTGCTTCTGTTACTAATTCTCAAAACCATATTAGGATCATTTTCTAAAAGTTCATAATATGCGGTTGAAGGATCACTGCTAAATTCATCACCTAATTCTTCTACCAGTTCCCCTTTTACAAGCCTTACAAACCTTTCATAATTGTCAGGCGTTATCGGTAGATATGTTGTCGCATCACCAAAAGATGCACCACCAATTGCTAATGTATAAACTTTTGATTCAGGGTTTTTGATAAGCTTCAAAAATCTGTCAACATCTTTATCAGCCTTATTCCAGTCAATATTGACAGAATCAGTCTCATTGTTTTTAGTAATTTTTTTAATCTTTCTTTCAATGCCTCTAAAATAGACTTCAGTATCCAAGTTCTTCTTAATACTGACCTTTCTGGATTCACGAGATTCAAAAGCACTCATGATTTTACTGATGGATGGTCTCAGCTTTTTGATTTTACTTCTGCCATCATAGATTGTTGATTTTAGTTTGATACTCTGTAAGTCGCTGGGGTTCTTACTTTTCTCGTATTTCTTTAACGAGCGTTTATCAACCAACTTATCAAGTAAACCTGATGAACTCAACTTTCTAAAGTTTTGAATCACTTTAGTCTTTAGGTTTTCCATTATCGTATTCAACATTTTATTTTCTGTCATTCTTATATAATATACTCTTATTGTTTTGTCCTTATATACTTTTTTATACATGTATCATTTTTATACATTCATTTTTATTTATCTTTCATATTCTGTTTCATATTCTGTTTCAACTGCCACCATAAGTTCAATGATTTCTTCAATTCTGGCTTCGTTCTTTTCTTCATCCTTCTGCAACTCTTTGAGTTCTTCCACAAGTTTTTTGTATTCGTTTGTTTCAGAGAAATTACAATAAGACGGTCCTATTTCATCTCCAACTTTTTCAGTTGACATTCTCTTATACTCTAAACTATCATTTTTTATTTATATACTTTTTCTTCATGTATGTAATTCTATACATGTCGTGAAAATTTCTTTTGATAATCTTTTTAAGATCTTTTATAATGATTAATGCCGTCGCCTCCGCTCAACTGCGTTTCGCTACACCCACCATACGACGGCAACTGTCG
>MDSX01060012.1_pt1 | contig 15948 bp, 19 predicted proteins | sample 811141 | NCBI WGS metagenome assembly MDSX01 (sample SAMN05326642, study PRJNA326480) | marine metagenome | isolation source: seawater | place: Atlantic Ocean: South East | collected 2010 | reverse complement strand
TGCTATTCGGAGACACAATAGAAACGCAGGTATTATCAGCATGTGTGTTGGGTGGGTTGTCTTATGCTTATTTGCTGAGGGCCTTCTCAGATTGATTGGTGTTATTCCACCACTATTGCCATGGTTAAAAATAACATTGAATACATAGTATTAATAATGTAAGATACAATGGCACTTACTAATCAGATTGATTTTACGATAACAAATTCTACATCTGGATCTAATTGGGGAGGTAAAATTAAGTGGACATCTGCACAGATAGAAACTACTACTTTGGTTGTTTCTGATAATAATGCAACATTACCAGATGCAATTGAAATTACATCTGGTGTTACAAATAGTCCTATACAATTTGAACCTGCTTTTATTTTATATTATAGTGGGAGCGGTACAAAATATGTTACTTGGAGAAGTCAGAACGATAACCAACAATTTCCTACAGGACAAAGTGGGCAGAGTCTTGATCTTTGGTCTAATGAGTTATATGATGATATTGCTGTTAATAATGTTAAGTGGCAAGACTTAATTGATCATGATCCATATAATCTCAGTACAAATAAAACATCTTTGTACTATAATTATAGTCCGCCCTACCCAGAACAGTTTAATAAGGGAGGGACAATAGCATTCACTTTTGTCACTCCTTCTTAATTATAATCAGACTACTTGACTACATAGAAATAATACCTTATAATATACAGGTAACCAAAAAATACAATGACACTGACTGAAAAATTCAAAAAAGACGTAGGTACCCTTCGTGCCGCTGCTAATGGCGAATTTTACCTGGATGTAAAAAATCCAAAACTTTATAGAAAGGTTCGTCGTTTTTATGAAAATCAAGGAGTAGCATTTTCGGGAGAACCACTTGATGATTATGATATTTTGATGGATGTAATGGAACAAGAATTTCAGTCAGTAGAAACCATCTGAGACATTATTCACGGATGGAAAAAAATCTCGCCAGGTTTCTTATTTCCTGTTAAAAAATAGGTGGCGAGACTGCAAGACCTAGATAAGACGGTTTGTTTAACCGTCTTTTTTTATAATCTTTATGATTGGATAAAATGAATTCTAAAGTAATAAGTATTAATGGGTGCCATGATGCTTCAGTAACATTTGTCGATAAAAATAATCAATTAAGAATCTTTGAGTATGAAAGATTTTGTAAGGTTAGATATGGTGTGTATCGATGTAGTTATGATAGTAATATTTTAGGAACTTCTGAAAAAGTTAGGGATGAATTTGTTGATTATATACGGATGAATATTAAAGAAGAACCTGAGATTCTTCTTTTTAGTGAGTTGGATGAGAATGATATTAGATATTTTAGAACTAAGTTTAGAAGTATTAGATCGCATTATCGTATGGGACATCATATGTCTCATTGTGCAGGAGCATATTATCAAAGTGGTTTTGACGAAGCACTTGTTTTTTCTTTAGATGGTGGTGGTCTTGATTATACTGATGAAAATAATTTAAATATACGATCATATACTGTATGTGAAGCAAAAGGTTCCAGTATTAATACAATAGAACATAATTTTTCTATAGGTTATGCTTTTGATCCTGGAATTTATGGTGTTTTTGCATATTATATTTCTGAAGTAAAGAAGGAAAAAAATGAGGTTGGTCAGTCTGATAAGATGGCACTTACTTATGCTGGAAAATTAATGGGTCTTGCAGCATATGGGGAAGCGAGAAAGGAGTGGATTGATCCAGTTAAAGAATTTTTTATGCATAATCCAACAGATTATGAAAATTATGGGGAACATATTTCGGAGGATCTTAAACGAAATATTGGTATAGAACTTTATGAAAATTGTTTTTCTGGAAGTGATGCTTATGATTTTGCCGCTACAGTTCAATATGTTTTTGAAGAATTATGTTTTTCTTTCATGCACCCTTATATTGAAAAATATAATATGAACGTTGTTTTTTCTGGTGGGTGTGCAATGAACGTATTATTCAACCAGAAAATGTATCAATATCTTGACTCAAAAGGACTAAAATTTTATGTCCCTCCATATCCTGGAGATTGTGGACTATCATTTGGACATTTTCTTTATTATCAAGAATTGAGATATGACCCATCTCCATATTGTGGAATTGATATTTTAGATAGAGATAAACTGAAAGAGTATTATCAGAAGTATGAATCTCAAGGAAAAGTTATTGTATCTACTATCGAAAAAATAGTCGATTTAATTAAAGATGGTAAGATAGGGGCAATTATTCAGGGATATTCTGAAGTTGGTCCTAGGGCACTAGGAAATCGCAGCATCATTTGTGATCCATCTTTTCCTGATATGAAGGATGTTATAAATTCAAAAGTAAAGTTCCGAGAGTGGTATCGTCCTTTTGCTCCAGTTTGTAGAGAAGAAGACAAAGACATTTATTTTGATAATGCATTCCCTTCTGAGTATATGAGTTTTGCTCCATTGGTGAAGGATGAGTATAGGAAACTACTTCCTTCAATTACTCATGAAGATGGATCTGCAAGATTGCAAACAGTCAAATCTGACCAGCATAAATTATTTTATGATATACTAATGGAGTTAAAGACAAGAGGTGAGATTAGTGTTATAATGAATACATCATTCAATATAAAAGGTAAACCAATCTTGTCTACTATAGAAGACTCTTTTTATGTTCTTGAAAATACTGAGTTAGATTTTTTGGTTGTTGAAAATTTATTGTTCGTAAAGTAATGAATGTTAGCAAGTTTCAAATTGATTGTACATCAAATAAAACAGAACTTTGCAAAATGAGGAGAGTTGCATAAACTCTCCTTTTTTGGTATAATGTAATGATGATACTATAGTTTATGAAAGTTGCTTTAATCACTGGTATTACAGGACAAGATGGTTCATACTTGGCAGAACTTCTCCTTGAAAAGGGGTATGAGGTTCATGGTATTGTGCGTCGTGCTTCTTTAATTAATACACATAGAATTGATCACATTTATGATCAATTGAAACTTCATTATGGAGACTTAACAGACTCTACAAATCTTGTAAGAGTTATTCAGCAGGTTCAACCAGATGAGATTTATAATCTTGGGGCACAGAGTCATGTAAAGGTATCATTTGAAATGCCTGAGTATACTGGTCAGACAGATGCTTTGGGGACGCTGAGAGTCCTTGAGGCAGTCCGTTTGTTGGGTATGGAAGATAAGGTTCGTATCTATCAGGCATCTACTTCTGAGATGTTTGGACTTGTTCAGGAGATTCCTCAGAAAGAAACTACTCTTTTTTATCCAAGATCACCTTATGGTTGCGCGAAAGTTTATGGATATTGGATTACAAAAAACTATCGCGAATCTTATGGGATGTATGCTTGCACAGGTATCTTATTCAATCATGAATCTCCAAGACGTGGTGAAACTTTTGTAACTCGTAAGATTACGAGAGGATTATCTAGAATCTCTGCAGGATTACAAGATTGTTTGTATCTTGGTAATCTTAATGCAAAGAGGGATTGGGGTCATGCAAAAGATTATGTTGAAGCTATGTGGTTAATGCTTCAGCAAGATAAACCCAATGATTATGTAATTGCAACTGGTGTTCAGTATTCTGTTCGCGACTTTGTTAATGCAGCAGCACCTTATTTTGGATTTGATTTGGAGTGGCATAAAAATGCATCTGATGAAATTGCAGTAGATAAAAATACTAAAAAAACAATAGTCGCAGTTGATCCTAAATATTATCGTCCCACTGAAGTCGAAACGTTACTTGGAGACGCGACTAAAGCAAAAGAGGAATTGGGTTGGGAACCAAATATTTCATTCAATCAATTAGTTGAGGATATGTGTAAAAATGACAACTGATATGTTTCGTAAAATTGAAAAGTGTCGTGTATGTGGAAATACTCATTATGATGTAGTTTTAGATCTTGGAGATCAATATATTTCTGGGGTGTTTCCTAAAGAAGAGGATGACGAGATTCCCCGTGGTCCACTTCGCTTAGTAAAATGTAGTGTTGAGAATGGTGGATGTGGTCATGTTCAACTTGAACATACATTCGATCTTCCTACAATGTATGGTGATAATTATGGATATCGTTCTGGATTAAACTCTAGTATGGTGAAACACTTACAGGGTAAGGCACATAATATTAAGAGGCAAGTAGATCTTAAATCGGATGATATTATTGTTGATATTGCTGGAAATGATGGAACTTTCCTAGGATTCTTTGAAGATGATTATCAGAGACTTATTATAGATCCTACGTCAGAAAAGTTTTCTAAATTTATTCCATCTGGAGTTGATCATATTGCAGACTTTTTCTCTAAGAAAATATTTAAAGAAAAATATTCTAATAGAAAAGCAAAGATTGTAACATCCTTTTCTATGTTTTATGACCTAGAGGATCCTTGTGCATTTGCAAAAGAAGTGGCACAAATTTTATCTAAAGAAGGAATTTGGGTTTTGGAACAGAGTTATGTTGCATTAATGTTAAAGGCAAATTCTTTTGATACTGTATGTCATGAGCATCTTTCTTATTATGCAATGACACAACTTAAATTTATTATGGAAGTTTCCGGACTTAAAATTGTTGACTTTGAATTTAATGATGTAAACGGAGGAAGCATTTCCTTATCAGTTGCCAGACAAGATTCCCAGAGACCAGAATGTACTGATAGAATAACTGAAGTCTTGCATCAGGAAAAAAGACAAGGACTTCAAACACTGGTTCCTTGGCAAAATTTTGCTGATAGAATTAAAGAAAATGAAAAAGAATTGTTAAAAGTTATTGATAGTTATTCGAATCAGGGAATTACAATTGCGGCTTTAGGTGCAAGTACGAAGGGAAATGTATTACTCCAAACATGGCCTGAAGTTGCTGGTCGTATTAAGCAAATTGGAGACGTTAATACAGATAAACACGGGTGCTATACTCCAGGAAGTATAATTCCAATTATCGATGAAGATTTAGCTTTAGAAAAATATGATGTTTTTATTGTCCTCCCTTGGCATTTTAAAAACTTCTTTATTAATAACAGAAAGTTTAGAAAAAAAACATTGATATTTCCACTACCTACTGTAGAAACTATTAGAGTTAATCTTGTTTAGATATGGATATTTCTAAGAAAGTATATGTTGCAGGACATAGAGGACTAGTTGGTTCTGCAATTGTAAAGGTATTACAGAAAAAAGGATTTAAAAATATTGTTACTAGAACAAGAAATGAGTTAGATCTTTTAGATCAAAAAGCAGTAAGTGAATTTTTTGAAAGTGAAAGACCTGCATATGTTTTTGATGCAGCAGCTAAAGTTGGAGGAATCTATGCAAATGATACTTATTCAGCAGACTTCATTTATGAGAATATCCAGATTCAAAATAATTTGATTCATAGTGCATGGCAATTTGAAGTTGAAAATTTCTTGTTTTTGGGATCAGTCTGCATTTATCCGAAATTTGCAGAAGTTCCAGTCAAAGAAGAATCTCTTTTGACTGGTCACTTAGAACCAACAAACGATGCATATGCCATTGCTAAAATATCTGGTATTAAAATGCTTCAGGCATATCATAAACAGTATGGTATGAAGGGTGTATGTCTAATGCCATCAAATTTATATGGTCCTGGAGATAATTTTCATCCGGATAATGGGCATGTAATACCTGCAATGATTAGGAAATTTGAAGATTCTATGGGAAGTGAAGTAACTTTCTGGGGAGATGGGTCTCCAAAGAGAGAGTTTCTTTATTCTGAAGATCTTGCTGATGCATGTGTATTTGCTATTGATAAATTTGAAAATGGTGAGTTGATCAATGTTGGATCTGGAGAGAATATTAGTATTAAAGATCTTGCAAATAAGGTTGCATCTGTGGTGAGATATAATGGAGAGATTGGATGGGATACTTCTCGTCCTAATGGAACTCCTAATAGACCATTAGATAATTCAAAGATTACTGATCTTGGATGGAAACCAAAACACACTCTTTCTGAAGGTCTTCGAAAAACTTACGAATGGTACGTTACTGAAACATATTTGGAGACTATTTGATGTATAAAGTTGGAATGATGACACTGAGCAACTCTTTTACGCCAGATCTTGTTCCTGCACATTGTATTAATAATATGAAGTGTGTTACAGGTGAGACTAAGAGTGCTCAAGATTATATGTTAGGTAAGATCTAATGAAGGTAGTACTGTGGGGGTATCCGCTACACACAGATACCTATTCTTACATCTATGAAGCGTTTCAAAAAGCATTTCAACATTTAGGTCATGAAGTTTTCTGGTTCACTGATGAGGATCATCCAGAGGACTTTGATTATGAGGACTGCTTATTCTTTTGTGAAGGATATAAAGATAAAAAAATTCCTTTAAGAAAGAGTAGTACATATGTATGCCATGTATGTGTCAACCCTGCCAAGTATCTTGGCAATGTCAAGAAGTTGATTGACATGAGATACCATGTAGATTACATGGATGATACCAACTATACATACACCGTAGACTTTAATAATTGTGATGAATTAGAGTCGGGAGTCCTCTATGACAGGAGCTCTTCTGATTATGATATAATATACATGGCATGGGCAGCAAACCTATTACCACATGAGATTGATTTTAATTGGGCAACCAGAAAAAGAGATCCAGTATGGCACATGATAGGGAGCATATCTGATCATGGTCGGTTCGCTAATGGTCCTGCTATCAATGCATGGGCACAAGAGTGTCAGCATGCAGGTATCAAATGCTTCCATAGTGATCCTTGGACTACACCATTACCCGATGATGTATACAGGGAGAAGATGCAACAGTCTATCATGCAACCTGATCTCAGAAATGAAACTCATATGGCATGGGGTGTTAAGAGTTGCCGTATCTTTAAGGCGATCAGTTATGGTCACCTAGGTATGACTAACTCATCCAAACTTGCTGAGTTCATTGATCCATCTATAGTATGCTCAGAGGACATTAAAGAACTCTTCCTCAAAGGACTTGGCAACTATCAAAATGTTGAGTTGATTCAGCATCAGATGCAAATTGTTAAAGACAAGCACACATTTATCAATCGTTCAAAAGGTATTCTAAAACTGATCTAGTTATGTACAACCCATTAAAATTTGACATTAACCCTAAGTTCAAACACTTTGAATTCTCTAGGGATCATCTTCCTACTGTAGTAGTTGATAGTTTAGAAGAGAATAAACCTCTTAAAGTATGTGAGGTAGGTGTAGAGTATGGTGGATACTTAGATATCTACTACCCACAATTTGAAGCAGCATGTGAAAAGATTTATCTTGTAGATAAATGGCAGACAGAAGGTAATGATGCTCACTTCACTAAGTATGAAGATCGTGTAGAGCAGGGATATGCCAGAGTTAAAAAACTTTATGGTGACAATCCTAAGGTAGAGATGTGTAAAGGTGCTTCTGTAGATCAGGCAGCAAAGTTTGAAGATGGATTCTTTGACTATGTTTACCTAGATGCAGACCATACTAAGGAAGCAGTTCTAGAAGATCTTAAAGCATGGTATCCAAAGGTTAAGTATGGTGGTATCATTGCAGGGCACGATACCTATTGTGATCCTAATAATGTAACTGCTGATTACTTTGATGTTGAAGGTGCTCTAGAAGAGTTCTTTGATGAGGAAGTATGGGAAGGTATTCATCTTACTAATGAGTATGCATACAAATCTTGGGTCTATATTAAGCCAGATCAATGAGTAAATTAACTTTTGGATTCATCGTTGGTGGTGATGATCAGTACTATACTAACTTGATGAGAGCATGCGAATCTCTTGGGAGAGTCAAGCAAGATCATGAAGTTCTTATCATTGATATGGATGATCGATTAAGTATCGATGAACCTAATGTCAAGATTGTAAAGTCTAAAGCAAAGAAGATTGAGAATGAGGATGAAAGAAATTATTTTCAACCAGATATTTGGAAGAAAAGATATGAACTTTATCAACACTTAGAAACTGATTATTGTTTCTACATGGACACTGATACTGTTGTCATTAATGATAGAGTGGATGAGTTGATTGAAGAGGCAGAGGATAAGTTCCTTTGTACTCAGCACTGGTGGGTTCCTAAACTAGGACAGTATTTAAATGCAGGACAGAAGGTAGATAGAACTAACTTACCATTACCTGAAGGTTATATGGATGTACCATACGCTGCATCAGGTGCATTCATGTTTCAAAAAGATAAACATGATGGTTTGTTTGAAAATTATAAAGAACTTTACGATCATATTTTTGCAGATGGATTAGTACATAGTGGTGTAACAGATGAGTTGGTACTCTGCCTTGCTTTGGAAAAGTGGAAGAACTATAAATTTACTAACGGATCATTTAATCATTGTGCTGCTAAAGCATATCAACCTATGGAACAAAGGGATGGTGTGTGGTATGGATCTAATCCACAGGATGATGAAATGAAACCTGTATTTTTATTTCATAGTGCATACCAAAATGTTAAAACACTAGGACAGTATGGTACTGATGTAGAAGAACTTAAAAAAGTTATGTATTGGGAGGACTATCAATGAAGATCAATCTGGGTATGAAGATTGCTTTAATTGGTCCTGGCATCATGGAGATACCTCCTGACAAATGGGGTGCTGTAGAGATGTTGATATGGGATTATTATAAAATCATTAAAGACTTGGGGCATAGAGTTCAAATAATTAATACTCCTGATAAGGAAGTTATAAAATTTGAAATAGAGCATGGTAATTTTGACATCGTTCATTTACATTACGATGTCTTTTCTGATATTATTACTGACCTTGTTCCTCTATGCAAGAGGTTGATTGTTTCCAGTCACTATCCATACATTAACACACCTCACATGTGGGGTAGGGATGGGTATGGTCCTCACTTTGCTGAGATAAGATCTAATGATGACTATCATATCTTTGCATCTAGTGAGAAAGACATTGCAACTTGGAAAGAATATGGTACACATAACCATGACAATATATGGTTAAGTAAATTAGGTGTTAGGTGTGATCCATATCAGTTCAATCAATATCCTCAGTTTGATTCAACATTATGTTTCTCTCAAGTGTGTGATAGAAAAAGACAGTGGTTATTAGAAGAAGTAATGACACCAGATCTTAAGATTGATATTATAGGTCGCAGAGAGCAAGGTAAATATCGTGGAGAATCTTATCTAGGTGAAATACCTAGAAATATATTGAACCAATCTATTACAAATTATTCAAACTTTGTATTGCTTAGTGAGGTAGAGAATACTACACCACTAGTTGTTAAAGAATCTTTGATTTGTGGGTTGGGTGTGGTAGTATCAGAAGAGGTATCTCCAGAATTGGATACATCAAAATCATTTATTGATGTCATCCCAGAAGATAAAATGACTGACCTGAGTTACATCAGAAAAGTTATTTACAACAACAAAAAACATTCTAGGCAAATTAGAAGAGAGATCAGAAAATATGGTATAGATACATTTGGACTAGAAAATATTCTTGCCTACGAATACCTTCCTAAATTACAATCATTGATATGAGATTCAGCATCATTGGACCTGCCACACCTATACCTCCTGTAGGATGGGGAGCAGTTGAAAGTTTGATCTGGGACTATAAAGTGACCCTAGAAAAACTAGGACACACAGTACAGATTATTAACATTAGTAATCCTAGAGAGATCATTCATAGACTAAATGATTTCCAACCAGATTTCTGTCATATACAATATGATGATTGGATTGTATTGTATCCTCGCATCAATTTCCCCAAAGCAATCACCAGTCACTATGCTTATCTAGATCGTCCTGATCACTTTGGTGGATATGTAAATATTGCTAATGCATTTGGTAAACTAAAACCAAATGTATTCTGTCTGTCTCCAAGCATCCAGAAGGTTTATAGTGTTCTGCTTGGTATCCCTGATGACAAACTATATCTCTCTCCTAATGGAGTTGACTTCAACAACATTCGTAAGACAGATACACCAGAACATCCTGATCGTTCAATCTATCTTGCGAAGATTGACTATCGCAAAAGACAACACGCATATCAGAGTATAGATAGTCTATGGTTTGCAGGTAATATTGCAGACAATCGGTTTGATACTTCTAAAAACTATCTTGGTGAATGGAAGAAGGAACAAGTAAAAGGTTCTTTGACTGATTACGGAAATCTAGTTCTACTATCTGATGGTGAGGCACACCCTCTCGTCTGCATGGAAGCATTCTCTGCAGGACTTGGTGTTGTTGTATGTCAGTGGGGAGCAGCAAACATTGATACTTCTAAAAATTTTATTACAGTTATCCCTGAAGATAAGATTAAAGATGTGAAGTATGTAGAGGAAGTCATGATCAAGAATCGTGAATACTCTGTTGCTCATCGTGATGAGATCATCGAATATGGAAAACAGTTTGAATGGAAAGAAGTCCTGAAGAGGCACTACATTCCTAATATTGAAAAACTTATTGGTAGGTTATGAAAAAGATTGCAATCGCATTTACTGGAACAGGGAAGTATCTAAACTTCTTCCCTAGATATTATGAAACCTTCTCGGAGTTCTTTGCCCCAGACTGCGAGAAGCATTTTTTTGTCTTTACTGATGGTGAGGCAGATGAAATCCCTGATGATATTACTTGGGTTCAGATTGAAGAGAACCAGAATATTACTGGTGCAGACTACAGAGATGCTAACTGGCATAAACTGATGTCTATGACTATCGGTGGTCTCCGTAGGTTTGAAACTCTATTGACAATCAAGGAACAACTTAAGGGCTTTGATTGGTTTGTATTCCTTGACGGTGATATGTATTGCTGTGATAAGGTCGTTACCTATGAAGAGTTCTTCAATGAGGATAAGGATTACTTTGGTATTCAGCATCCTACCTTTAGTAAGCACTGGAGTGATGATAATGGTCGGAGACCTTTTGAGAGAGACAAGAGATCTCTGTCTGCTGTGACTAAGGATGAGCAACTGGATGACATCTATCTACAAGGATGTGTTTGGGGTGGTAAAATCCCTGCAGTCTTTGAACTGATTGAAGAACTGGATGTAAGAATCAAGACAGACATTGAGAATGATGTGATGGCAGTTGCACATGATGAAAGTCATCTGAACCGATATCGTTTTGAGAACCCAGAACTATTTCATATTCTGAGTCCAGCATTTGCTAAACCTGGAAACTATCCTACAGAAGAGTTTGACTTTGAACCTAGATTCATTCACTCTCCTGCTAACAAGAAGAAGATCCTGGAAGGTAAAGAATGACAATTTCTATGAGAAACCTAGGATCTAATGGTCGTCTAGGTAATCAGATGTTTCAGTATGCAGGATTGAGAGGTCTTGCTGCTCAACATAATTATAACTGGCAGATCCCAAGTCCAGAAACTTATGGTAGATCAAACTATGGATTGTTTGACTGCTTCAAGATGGATTCTGTAGCACCAAATAATTTTGGACAACCTCCTGGACAAACAATCACCTCTGGATGCTTTCATTTCAATGAACAGTTCTTTAATAATCTCCTAGATGGTGTAGATATTAGTGACTACTTCCAAACTGAAAAATACTTCAGTCACATTTCAGACACTATTAGATCAGACTTTCAATTCAAGGATGACATTCTAGAAACCTGTAAAGAAGTTTTAGATGAGATTAAGAATCCAATCTTTATGCACGTTAGGCGTGGAGACTATCTAAACTGTTCTGACTTTCATCCATTTGTTGGTATGGATTATTATAAGAAAGCATTGGAATTATTCCCTAAAGATGTAACAGTCTTGCTTTTCTCCGATGATATGGCATGGTGCAAGACTCAAGAGTTCTTCAATGGTGATCAGTTTATGCATTCTGATTTTGATGCTAGATATAATCAGTCATGTGATACTAACAATGGACTAGAGAAGTCCTTGATTCCTTACTATGATTTGTGTATGATGTCTCTATGCGAAGGTGGTGTCATTGCAAATAGCACTATGAGTTGGTGGGCAGCATGGCTGATGGATAATCCGTCTCTTCCTATCATTACACCAACTCCATGGTTTGGTCCAAAAAATAATGACAATACTGTAGATTTAATTCCAACACGCTGGACAAAACTGGAAAGATGAAACAAGATTTATCCAATGCTACATTTATTATTCCGATTAGAATCGAATCTTCAGATCGATTGAGGAATGTAATCACCTCTGTGTGTTACCTGAATAGTATGTTTAACACTACTATTATGATACATGAGATGGATGGTACCCCTAGATTTAGGGATGAAGCATTGCCACAGATCAAAGAGTTCTGTGATGGTGACATTGATCAAATCAAATATGAGTGGGAGAATAATGATAATCCACACTTCCATCGTCAGAGAATTCTCAACGATATGTTGATGCGCTCTAAAACTAAGATTGTGATTAATTATGATTGTGATATTCTATTACCAATTAAATCATATCTTTTTGCATACAAGATGATTATGGATGACAAAGCGCATGTTGTCTATCCATATGGTGATGGTAATTATCAAAGGCAAGTATTTGCAACTGATACCCTTGTCTCAAAGTTCCTTAATGAGAACTTTGACTTGAGTGTTCTTGGAGAGAAGAGTAAACCTTTCATGGCAAAGTATGGGTTTGTTCAGTTCTTCAATCGTGGTGTTTATATTGAAGGTGGTATGGAGAATGAGAACTTCGTTGCCTATGCCCCAGAAGATGCGGAGAGATATCATAGGTTCAAGTCATTTGGATATAATGTCCAGAGAATTGATAACCTTGTCTATCATCTAGAGCATTCTAGAACTATTAACTCCAGTCTTTCCAATCCATTCATGGCAAACAATAATGGAGAGTGGGAAAAAGCACGGCACATGTCTCCAGATGAATATAAAAAGTATCTATATGAACAATCGTATTATAAGAGAAGAGTTGGATGATTTGTTTTAATAATCTAGGACTTCTTGGTCGTCTAGGTAATCAAATGTTTCAGTATGCTGCCACTAAAGGTATTGCAGCACGTCATGGTTATGAGGTTATTATCCCAAACCATAATCGGAAAATAAGAGATCCTTTTGGATTTGATCTAAAGATTGAAATTCATGAACCATTTTTAATGGGTAGTCTTAATAGACTTGGTGTCATCCAGGGTGTCCTCGAAGTAAATGAAAGAATGTTCACCTATGATGAAGAACTAGTTGAAATGTGTCCTGACAATACTTCTATATCTGGTTACTTTCAGACGGAGAAGTATTTTAAACATATTAAAGATGATATTAGGAAGGACTTTACCTTTCATAAAGAGATTATAGATCCTTGTAAGGAGATGATCGACGATGTTGGAGAATCAATGTCCTTGCATGTTCGCAGGACTGATTACAATACAAATCCAAACCATGCGGCTCTTGATCTTTCTTACTATCAAGAAGCACTGAATAGAATGCCAAAGGATATTCCTGTAATTCTATTCTCTGATGATACTAATTGGTGTAAGGAGCAGGATATTTTTTCAAGTGATAGGTTCATGGTATCAGAGTCTGATAATCATCATGTTGATTTGTGCTTGATGACTATGTGTAAATATCATATCAATGCCAACTCTTCGTTCTCCTGGTGGGGTGCTTGGTTGGCAGATTCTAAGAGAGTCATTGCCCCATCTAAATGGTTTGGTGCAGGACTCGCACATCAAAATACGGCAGATATTTATGCTGAAGGTTGGGAGGTGCTCTGAGTAAATATATATTGTTGACAATGGTATATTGGGGGAGTATAATATTATAAGAACTGATTCTATTTTATATTTGAATGAAAAAATATGTATCAGTTGTGAGTTATTTTTTACCAGAGAAAATTGTATGAAATCTTTAGTAACTGGCGGTGCAGGGTTTATTGGATCTAATCTTGTAGATAGACTTTTAAAACTTGGGCATGAAGTTGTTGTAATTGATAATGAGTTTTCTGATGCTCACGATCAATTTTATTGGAATGAAAATGAGAGGGTAAGCAATTATAAGTTCGATATTCGTGATTATGAAAACACACGCCCTCTTTATGATGGCGTTGATTATGTGTTTCATATTGCTGCAGAGGCACGTATTCAACCTGCTATTGAGAATCCTATTCGAGCAGTAAGCATCAATTCTGTCGGTACTTGCACTGTTCTTCAATGTTCTCGTGAAGCAGGAGTAGGACGTTTAATGTATTCTTCTACTTCTTCTGCATATGGATTGAAGAATAAAATTCCAAATGTTGAAACACAACCAGATGATTGTCTAAATCCTTACTCAATTTCTAAAACGAACGGAGAAAAACTCTGCTCGATGTATACTGACCTGTATGGTTTAGATACGGTTATTTTTAGATATTTTAATATTTACGGAGAACGTCAACCTCTCAGAGGGCAATATGCGCCTGTTATAGGAATCTTTTTACGTCAACGTGCTGCTGGAGAATCTCTTACTATTGTGGGTGATGGAGAGCAGCGTAGAGACTTTACATACGTTGGTGATGTTGTTAGTGCAAATGTTATGGCAGCGATTAGTAATCCTGATGAAGAAGTATTTGGGCAAGTTTATAATGTTGGAACTGGCACCAACTATTCTGTGAATGAAGTTGCTGCTATGATTTCTGATAATACTGTAAATATTCCAGCACGTTTAGCAGAATCACGTTTAACTCTTGCAAATAATGAAAAAATTTATAATACTTTTGGTTGGAGACCAACTATGAAACTTGAAGATTGGGTAGGTAATCAGTTATGATTAAACAACTTAGAATTTTTTTATGGGGTATAGTTGCCGATTTAGAATATAGTCTTTATCCTTGGAAAGATAAAAATGATACCCCACCTGAAAATATTATTACAAAATATAATCTACCTGAAAAATCATTTGATGAACAACTTAATTATGATTGGATAAAGTCGCATGATGAAAAGATTAATAGACTTCAGAATGAAATGATTTGGGTACAGGCGCAATTAACAAAAAATGGATAAAAATAAGTCAGCATATAAACTTAAGAATCTACCTCCAATTTATTATATCAATCTGGATGAGCAACCAGAAAGAAAAAAATATATAGAAGATCAATTTGAGTATTGGGAGATTGAGAATTATACTCGCATTTCTGCATATGACGGTAGAGACGGTAGAGACCTTGGAGATATTCTTAAAGGAAGATATCCTGATATGATGTCTTCTGGTGAAGTGGGATGCACTACATCACATCTTAAAGCAATTAAGCATTGGTATGAGACAAGTGATTCATCATGTGCCATTATTATGGAAGATGATTGTGATCTTGATACTGTAAAGTTTTGGCCTTTTGCTTGGAAAGATTTTTATAGGAGTGTTCCTTATGCATATGATGTAATTCAATTGGCAATTATTAGCACAACACAAATACATGTAAATCTACATCGTAGGTTTGTTAATGATTTTTCAACGGCATGTTACATGATTACAAGGCATCATGCTGAGAAGTTGCTAAAACTTCATGTTCGTGGAGAAGATCTTTATAAAATTGATAATGGAGTCAAACCAAGAGCAGTTGCGGATGACTTAATTTATAATTCTGGAAATACTTTTGCGATTCCACTTTTCTTATATAAAACTGAGTTGGGATCTTCAATCCATACTGATCATGTAGACGCTTTTCATAAAAATTCTTACCAGGCAATTTATGATTTTTGGCATATACAAGCATCTGAAGTAAAAGATTGGAATGCACTATTTGATTATGATCCTTATTTTGCACAACTCCCACCTGGATTTGAAGGCAAATAGTAAGCATTTATACTGACTTCTCTTGACAAGACTTTAGGTTTGCTATATAATACTGTAATGTTTCTTCACAAAACTCAAATGACTGTAACAACTGAAGACGGTGGACGCACAAACATGTGGGCCACAGAACCCCGCATGTACGTTGATCCATCCTATACTGAGACGTATGGTCTTGAGACATATGCAGAACGTGCAGAGAAACTCAATGGTCGCACAGCAATGAT
>MDSX01030490.1_pt1 | contig 15956 bp, 9 predicted proteins | sample 811141 | NCBI WGS metagenome assembly MDSX01 (sample SAMN05326642, study PRJNA326480) | marine metagenome | isolation source: seawater | place: Atlantic Ocean: South East | collected 2010 | reverse complement strand
TGGACATGGAGGACAATAGAGCTACACAAGCCACAATTGATGCTACTCTCGACATGCAAGCCCGTGGTCTCGAGAATATCGGACTGGTTCTCCAAGGAAGGATGTTCAGAACTCCGTCCGATATTTCCCAAATATGCGAAAAACTCGGTCCAAAGTCAGACTTTAGAATTTGTAAGGGAATATACTTGGAACCCGCAGACATTGCCCATACGTCCTATCAAGACATCGTAGAAGGGACAAACAAAGCTCTCGATATGATGCTAGAATCAGGGGCTTACACCGCGATTGCGTCTCATGATTTACCAGTAATTGATCATGCGCTGAAGACATTGGAATCAATGGGTTTGGGTCCGGGGAAGGAAGACCTCCGTCATGATATCTCCTTGCCTCGGGCCAAAGGAAAGGGCCCAGGTTATGAATTCCAATTCCTTTTGGGGGTAAGAGGAAACGTTCGTAGATCACTGGCAGAGCAGGGACACGTGACGAGGATTTACCTGCCATATGGTACAAAGTGGTACGAATATGGTATGAGGAGACTTCGCGAGAACCCGGGAGTGGCCGTGCATGTCACCAAGTCTCTGGTTTTTCCTTGGACAAATAGAAGGTAGTAACAGCGTTCTTACCATGAATCTGCGCCCCTAAGTGTGTGAGCGGGGAGATTCTGAATATCGCTGGCTATCGTTTCGTAGACCTACCAGACAGAGATCAACTTAGAGAACCATTTCTGGAATTCTGTACAGATTTAGACCTAAGAGGGTCGATTCTCCTGAGTCCAAAGGGAATTAATTTCTTCCTAGCAGGTCCTGAGGACAGAGTCAGCGATTTCATAGACTTTCTCGAGTCGGATATACGTTTTTCTGGAATCCCGATCAAGTCCAGCTATACTGAATACCAGCCTTTCAGGAGAATGCTCGTCAAGAAGAAGAATGAGATAATTTCTCTAGGTTTGGAAGAAATCAGTCCTTCGAGTTTCACCGGCCCTCACATCAAACCAAGTGATTTCAAAAAACTCTTAGACGATGGAAGAGACATACTGGTACTCGATACCAGGAACGATTACGAGGTCAGAATTGGCTCATTCGAAGGGGCGATAGATTTGGGAATCTCTTCGTTCAGAGAGTTTCCGTCAGCTATTGACTCACTTCCAGATGAGTATAAATCCAAGCAGGTCGTAATGTATTGTACTGGGGGGATAAGATGCGAGAAAGCCTCCGCAGTAATGTTGAATGCAGGTTTTTCAGATGTAAAACAACTTGAAGGAGGGGTTCTTGGATACTTTGAAGAGTGTGGAGGCTCATATTGGAACGGAGACTGCTTCGTCTTCGATCAGCGTGTGGCACTAGATCACAAACTATCTGAGACTAATATCGAGATGTGCTTCAAATGCAGAGAGCCCCTATCGCCAGAAGAGCAGAAATCAGCCCAATATCTCATTGGCGAGTATTGCCCATATTGCTACCAAGAACATACCTGAGTATATTCTTGATCAATACACGCCCAACCGTCTGGTTGAAGTCTGAGTGCTCGACCAAGAGGACATGAGGAACGTCGCGGTCGCAGTTTTGGCTATCCTGGCATTCACTCCACTTTCTTCGTCTAGTATTGGCATAGGCGATTACCAAGAATCACCGTGGTGGGAGTCAACTTCAATGGATCTGGACGGGGACAAGATCCATGATGCGATATGGCTTGCAATAGATAGTGAACTGTACGATTGGGTGGATGAAGAAAATACCATCAGCGTAATTGTAGACTTCGACCATACTCCAACTTCTCAGGATCAAGATATGTTGGAGAAGGAAGTAGATTTCCAGACCCAGTTCCGCTATCACCTAATCGATAGCATAGCAGGGCGAATAGGGGTAGAAGATTTGTTAGATGCCTCTCGTCTTCCAGGAGTCGTCCTCATTGAGCTAGACGGGATATTAACCACTCAGATGAACGATGTCAATGACATCCACGGAATTCCGATGATTTGGGAGGATACCGGATACACAGGCGAAGGAAGCGTCGTTTCGATCATTGATACGGGAATCGACTCGGATCATGTCGGGCTCGACGATTTGGATGATGACAACTCCACCAACGACTCGAAGGTTATCGCATTCTATGATGCCGTAAATAATCCCGAAAAGACAAATGGGACCGAGATTAAAGCATATGATGACCAAGGCCATGGTACACACTGTGCCGGAATCACCGCAGGAACCGGAGCACCTGACTTCGAAAACGTGGGCGTTGCTCCGCAGGCCCAATTGGTAGGGGTCAAGGTCTTGGATGAGGGTGGGTCTGGCTCGTTCGCCACTGTAATGGCGGGGATGGAATGGACAGTGGATAAGAGGCATGACTTCAACATCAGGGCGGCTAGCATGAGTCTAGGAGGATTTGGCCTCATAGAGTGGACCTCCAGCGAAGAAGAAAGCGTCAACAGAATGGCTAATGAGATGGTTAGATCGGGTGTGGCGCTATTCATCGCAGCAGGGAACAGCGCAGTTAGCGCACAGATAGGAACCCCGGGTTCTGCAGAGGACGTCATCACTGTGGGGGCTCTAGACAAGGATACGTCGATAGCAGTCTATTCAAGCCAAGGCCCTACAGAAGAGGGAAGGGTGAAACCCAATATTGCATTTGTGGGCTCTAGCGTGATGGCGCCTGAGGCTAATTCTGGAGATGGCTACGTAGCTTACTCAGGAACCAGTATGGCAACCCCGGGGGCAGCGGGACTAGCGGCCTTAATGTACCAGGCAAATCCCGATCTTTCTCCGTTTGATGTTAGAAATATCATGCAGGAAACATCGACCTACAGACAATGCCACTACATGCTAGCAAACGAGCCATGCCCGGAGGACCTGATTCCTAAGAATCGGCAGAACAATGTGTATGGCCATGGTCATGTCGAGGGACTACCTGCCCTTATGGAGGCTGCAAACTATGTTTACGGCCTAAACCCAGACATCAACCTAAGTGTCGACTCAGAACTCTCAGAAGGAAATAGGATTCATCTACTACCCGGGGATTCATTCACGGTTTCCGTACAAGGTTCTCCTACGGAGGTACAGTGGAGAACTTGGGACATGAGGGACAATTGGATGAGTCACCCAGAATTCCTTGAAGGTGAAACAAACTTTGAGATCAGCCACTCTATGCTCGTTGACCGACTACAGTATCTTCCTGGGAATAGCATAGAGGGAAATCAGACTGTGATGGTGAGAGCCATTCTCGGCGATGACGCATCTACGAACTTAGTTGCCCAGGTCTTCGTTCTTGGATCCGATCCCGTACTGCCGAGCAGCTCCAGCGACTCATTAAATTCCGCTCTAGTGCCCATTCTATCAATGATTGTAGTTGTTCTAATTGGGATGCTAACAGTTTCGTTGATACGCCTAAGATCTGCAAACTTCACAGAGCCGGAAAATGAAGATGAACAATAATCTAATTCTGGAAGTCTAGAATCTACCTTCGTAAATTATTCGGCGGGTGCAGGTATATTCTGCGTATCTCGTCTGCCATCCTACTACCGGTAAGGGTCCTTCCTTGTCCGGTGTGAATGGCCCTCACTCTCCATTTTGAATCTGCGAATTTGATTATAGAACCGCATGAGAAGATTCTATCAGGTTCACACTCTATCTTCCCAGACTCGCTTACTTCTCCATCGGTCATAGTTACTCCAACGATAGTTCTGTCAGACCTTGTAGCCCACATGGAGAAAATTTCTGCTGCTGGCAGACTTTCCTCAGGCTGTGATTTAGAATTGTCAATCCTCGTGATCTTCCATGTTATTTCTTCATGTTCGAACATGTCGCCAACAGAAATTTCTTCATCTTCGTCAACCTCAATATCTTGATTGAAACTCTCCCTTCCATCAGATAATGTGGTGTTTATGGAAGTCGCCTTAGGCGGTCTGATGATTATCGTATGGACCTTGTAACAATCTTCGCACTTGGCCAATACATCTTCGCCCAAACCCCTTTTTTTCCTATTGATGATGATATGGTCCGTGACTTCCAGACATTGCGGACACTCTGCCAGAGAGGTACCTCGGCCATCCTCCATGTTCAATGGTGAGGTTTCACCGTCTTCAAACCATCCTAGAGCATGATTGAAGTGCAGAAGTTGCCAGAGTCTCCCGTGGACGCAGGCGAAAGAAGTCCCGGATTGCCCATGAGGTCAGATTCAGACATCATGGCCCTTCTTCTTTCCGAGGACGAAGACAGGGATCAGGCTGAACCAGAAGTCGCTTCAAGCATTGGTGAACAAATGCTACACATGGACATCCCACTCCTCCCTCGCTCAATCAGGGCAAGAATTAGGGACGTGTGCTCGAGAATAAGCCCGAAGAATGCGGTTATCATAGGAGGAGGAATAGGCCACCTGTCTGCATGGCTCTTCGATTTATGGTCTCCAATAGATAATGACAAAGAGAAAATGCGAACCAACCATCCAGAATCACTCAGAATAATTGAACCAGGAACAAGGTTTTGCGTCATAATTGAGAGACTGATTAGGAGGTATGAAGCAGGAGACTGGGCACAGGTAGTTTCTATGAATTGGCAAGAAGTAATCGCAGAGACAATTTCCTCTAGGGCTTCAAACATCTCTATCACAGAATCAGCATTGAATTCTGCATTACCAATGCCTGTAGACTTGGCAGTAATCGATTTACCAGAAGATGACCGTGCCGATGCGGCGAAATCTATCTTTGAGCTGGTTTCCCCCGGAGGTCTTGTAATTCTTCTAGAGCCAACCGTTCCCACGGGTGATGTGGGAGAAATTGTTGCTGGAGTTGAGCTCACTCCTGCTCAATTGAAGGTTCGCTCATTCAACAGATGGATTGAGCTAGTGAGAGAAATAAACGATGAGCATTTGGTTGGATTCACTGATCTGACAGGGGGAACACTCGTCGCTTTCCTCAAAAAATCCTAACTCAAACATCAAAATGGGAGATTAGCAAATCAATCCTGAGATGACCATAGCCATAGTGGTCATCATGGCCAGCATGCCCTTCATTCTTCTGAGAAGACTGAGAAATAGCATCTTTTACGCTCTCAATTGCCTGCCTGCCCGTGGAATTCTCTCTCTGCAAATCTGGATTCTCCTGCAACAGAAGTGCAAGAGAACCACTTACCCATGCCGTTGCTGCGGATGTTCCACTGGACCAACCCCACCATTCAGAGTTTCCCACCCCGGAAGCCATGAGGACGGGCACTTCGTGACCAGGAGCCACAATCTCTGGCTTCTTATCCGGATCGCTTCTAGGCAGAATGGGATTTGGCCATAGCCTACCATCGTTATCCCCTTCTGAGCTGCCCGACCAGATGGTTCCGGAGCGTGTAATCCCCCCTACGCAAATAACCCCTCCAACTGAACCAGGGGAACCCACATCTCCGTCATCATCCTCTCCATCATTACCAGCAGAAGAGACTACGAAAACTCCGCTATCCAAGGCATCATCAACTGAACGTTCTAACTCGTCAGTTGTAATGAAATCAGATCCGAAACTCTGACTCCCACCTAAGCTTAGAGAGATGATGTCTGCTCCCTGCTGGACACACCAGTCAACAGAATCAGAGACTGTCTCATCAGTCCCCTGCCCCTCATCATTAATGGCCTTAGCAACTAGTAATTCTACTTCCTTTGCGACTCCATCCAAACCTCCATCGGAGACGATTATTCCAGTCATGGCAGTCCCATGCCCCTCGTCATCATATGGCTCGCCGACTCCATTGATTGAGTCTCTCCAGCCTTTCAACTCCACGCCTCGTAAATCGGGATGGTCTAGATCTACGCCCGAATCTACCACGCAAACCACAACTCCTCTACCGTCTAGTTCAGATAGTGAGTCATTGTTCGCCCCGACAAGATCCATGTACTCCATTTGCCAAGATAGCAATGCCGATGACGGCCTTTCAATAACAAAACCCTCTTCACCCTTCCAGAGATAGATTATTGTGATCGTGGATGCAAGAATTACAATCAACGACATACTAACCGCAATCACAGAGGAGATCGCATCTTTGCCTAATGACTCAACCAACTCATGGTCATCATCGACATGGGTTAAGAGAGAGGGTTCCTTCACCAAGCCTCAACCCTTCCAAAGTGATCTCCTACCGGGGTATTGGATCCGCAGTTTATGCATACGGCCCTGGTTGGTATCTTTCTGCCACATTCTTCACAATCAGAACCCACTAACCCATTACCGCTACATCCTTCAAGTTCACAGGGCATTGTGATCTTTCTCTCCGTCTCTTGTGCGTCTCGTTCCATAGTGGCGCTAGTGTTCTGATTACAAACCGGACACTTCCCCTGCTCCACCTCCTTGATCTGGATCTCTTCTCCTGAGACCTCTCTGGCTCTTGATGACTGTATCCTAACTTCTGTCGCGCCAAGCATGAACTCCGGAAACCAGACTATAGTTAACAAGAGAAATGTAGCCAACATTCCAGTGATGACATGAATCAGCACAAGTGAGAAACTGAAGTCCAGATCTCCCGGACTCGGTGCGATTGAATGGGTGCTACTCCAGAAACTGATGTTCAAGAAAACTATCCATATTGCTATAGCACTACTCCAAGCAAATAAGCTGTGATCTTTCCATGCCAGATCAATCACCCTGGGATCTGGATGTGCATGCTTTCTCTGGACATGGATGTCACGAGTCTCTACAACAGCCCTTCTGACTACGAATGTGGACAAGAAAAGCATTATCAGATTTGCAATTATTACCCAAGTCCAACTGCCCAAACCAGCTCCAGTAGGAAAATCCGGATTCTCTGCATGTGCCCTTATGAAACCGAATAATATGAATCCCATCCCAATCAAAAGATAGACCATGTTTTCCCTCATTATTGGATAACTATTCCAAAGCATTACTACGAAACCCAACCAACAAATTAACGAAAGTAGCGATACAATCAGGGCTAAGTCTTTGATGTGCAAGAATCCGCTTTCATCGCCCATTATCCCCCAACGATCATAATCTCCACCACTAGAAATCTCTCCAATTCCGATGTCCCAGGTCCCCAGAATGAAACCAGAGACGCAAAAAGCCATCATTACCAGTTCTTTCACTCCCCAATATTTCTTGATAAGACTGAAACTGTAATCAATCTCTGAAACTAAATCGTCAAGATTTCCCAAACGACTATCAATTTTTGAGAAGATCTCCCTCCTAGGATGGTCACTCAACCTCTCCATGAGAGCACCCTCGCCGATGTCCGAGCTGTCGTCACTCCGCTGCTCCATGCTATTCTGAGGCTAGTGGCATTGAATAAGAATCCCATCCTTCGGACAAGGTGAATGTCCCGAATTACGCATATTTTGGCGCCGAGGGCGAGATTTGAACTCGCGAGGGAAAAATCCCACGGGCTTTCCAGGCCCGCGCAATACCGGGCTATGCGACCTCGGCTAGTGAGGCCCACAGGTCAACAGGTTTTCACAATGACGTTTCAAAAATCCCTCATTACATAGTCGCCACGATTAAACCAACTCCTTCCGTCGTTGTAACACTGCCACTGTGGCTTAGAGGTATAGCGTCGCCTTGGTAAGGCGAAGGTCGGGGGTTCAATTCCCCCCAGTGGCTCCAGTCGAAAACCCCTCCACATGTATATGGCACAGATTGATTCATAACTAACCTAATCTACAGACAGACATGCCTAGTGAACGCGCAAGACTATCAATAGCAATGACGCTACTAATGGTGCTATCCCCTGTATCATATGCAGGTGTTTCCCATTGGTCCGGTCCATCGATGATTAACAGTGATGGAACTCCAACGGTAGTAGATGGATTCACCGTACCCACGAATGCCACTGTCATGGATGGATGGGTGCATGTTACAAACTCCCCACTGCCCTCATCCTCAGATTCCGGTATTGTTTGGGACGAGGATAGTTTCAGCTCTGGAAATATGTTTGGCGTTGAGATGAATGATGATGGGGATTTAGTCCTAAAGGACGATGGGACTCGGTCGAATGTCAGTACATTCGATGTCGGGGAGATCGAGGTTACATTGAATTCTGATTATACCTATTCTCCTGGATGGAGAAGGGTATTCGTTAAGTCCTCTTCCACAAATCTCTCAGGATGCTCCGGTTCTCCAGGAGACTACATTCAACACGGTTTAGATAATAATTTCAACCAGGCTCTAGATCCCGATGAGTTGATTGAAACTATAGTTTTCTGTGAGACATTTGCAAATGGAGATGTCGTCACATCGCTTTCAATAGACGATGCCGGATCGGGATACTCTGCAGGAAACCTATCCGCTACTGGAGGAGGGGGATCCGGATTCTCAGGTACATATGCCGTTAGCTCTGGAATTGAGAGTATCAGCATAAATAACGGTGGTTCGGGTTTCAACACTAATGATCAGATTCAGATCCAATGTCAATGTGATGGAACAGGGGCGCAGGCATCGATAGGGTCAGTAGACTCGAATGGGGCCATTACGTCCATCAACATAGATTCCGCCGGTTCTGGGTACCAGTCGACAGACGTCATCGCCGTGGGCGTAGCTAACGGTACTGGCGAATCTCTGACAGCAAATGTGTACTCTACAGGAGTAATCCATTCTGCAGAAGTAACCGATGGAGGTTCTAACTACACTTCCTCTCCAACTATTGTTATCAGCGATACAGGTGGTAACAATGGAGATATTTCAGCAGTACTAGGTGACTTTTACGAATATGAAGTAGACATTTTGTCGGAATCTAGTGGTACAAACTGTACTCACTCGGGCTTCAAGATACTAGCTGGTCTAGACTTGAATGAGAACAGAAACCTAGACTCTTCAGAGGTATCTGAAACATCATTCATTTGTCACGAGAGCAAACTGTGGAGGGCCACTACTTTCCTTGATCTAAATGGAACAATTTACGGGGAGGAGCAGACCCTCGCTCATGGTATAGTTCCGTCATCATCCCCTCAGGGTTTGGTTTCTGCCGGAACCATGCCCGGTGAACCAGTACCTGCAGGGACATTTGGGCATCTAGTTGTTCCAGCTCAATCAGTGCCAAACCACCAGTACATTAGTGCATACTACCTTACCTTTGATCACTGGTACCACCTCGATAGTACAGCATCCGGCGGTGGGGACGGGACTTGGGTAGAGTACAGGCTACAGTCCGACTCCAATTGGGGCAACTGGTCGTACCTAGAACCTCAAGGCGGATATCCCAGCACCCTTTCAACCGATGCTCCCGTACCAAGCGGAGCCTCTTCGCCCGTCCCCGTGTTTGCATCTGACTCTCATAGTGGATGGGTAACTAGTAACTTCTCACTTTCCTCACTTACAGGGATCGATCAAGCCGACAATATCCAATTCCGGTTCGTAATATGGACTCATCCAAATTCAACAAATGAAAGACCAGGATGGTTCATTGATCAAATAGAGACCGTAAATGAAGGGGTAGATCTGGACGTTTGGCACCATGGATGCTACACCACAACCGCTTCATCTTGCACATACAACTCGAACGCCTACGGCGTCCTAGAGAGGAATATCGATCTAACAGGTACGAACTCCTCATCAAAGATAGAGTTCAACATGGAGTGGGACCTAGAGGGTGGTTCCAGTGACAATGCTTGTGTGGAACTTTCATTGAACGGGAATACATGGGCCGACATTTCATCAAGTACCAGCAGCACTTCCTCAGATTGCTCGGCTAGGTCCGGACCTATTCCCGGAAATGGCTATACTGCAGACAACGGACAAACATATGGGGATCAGAGCGGCGAATTTAGATTGGTCTCATTCGACATACCCTCAGGTTTCCAGGATCAGTCCAGCGTCGATATCAGAATAGTCGTTGACACCAGTTCTTCATTCAATTACGGAGGAGGCACCCCTGACACGAGAGAGGGACTAACAATATCGCAGTTCAGAATAGTAGATTACGATGGAAGTACCATGTTCATCGATGACTTCTCATCCTCCTCCACAATGTCTCACTATGGGATGCCCGATTCTCAGGGCAATCCTGCTCCAGACGACTGGATTTACAGGATGGTAACCAAGGGGGTCCAATCTGAAATGATCGGATTCGAGGACTCAACTGCCAACTCACCAACAGTCTCCGAAGCACCGGGATGGACTCGCTCAACATCCGGTACATGTACTAATGACAAGTGCAAATTCACTCTGAACAAGCTTTCTTCGAACTCCGGACCCCCATTAACATCCACTTTCCCCTATGCCTATGGGGTTGGTTTCTCCGGGAACTATGAGAACGGAATTGACGAGGCCCGACTGATTTCTCCTAGCTATGATATCCCGATCAACGGAACTTCATACCTTACATTTGACCATTGGTCATGTTCTGAGGCAGGATGGGATGGTGGAGCTGTCTTCATCAAAGTAAACAATGGGAATTGGCAATATTTTGATCCGGGATGGTACTCGGGCACAGCTTCTTCCTTTGCAGGCCATAATCTACAGGGAATGGGGATTTTCACAATGGACCACTGTACTGGTACGGCTTGGTCAGGATCATGGTCTTCAACCAGCCAGATGACCAACCTAAGGGCGAACCTAGATTCGTACAAGGGGGATTCTGTAAAATTCAAATTCGCATTTGGCTCTGATGGTTACTACAGCTTGGCTGGATGGTTCATAGACAACGCCGGAGTTCAGATTTCGAACTACGGAATACCTGGAAGCTGGCTAAGCCCATCGATATCTCTAGACTCCGATAGGAAATTCAACCTAGGTTTTGTCGACATCGAGGGCAATGCAGGAGATGATGGATGGATCAGAGGGTCGCTATTGGAGGCAAGCACCGGGGCGCAGGTTCCAGGCTTCTCAAACATCTCATTCCCCTTTAGCCTTGCAGGCGTAGATTCCGAACAGTACCCCCAGGTCAGGCTGAAGGTCCACATGGGCTCTGATAATCCTGAGCAGACTCCAAGCTTGGAGAAGGTTCACATCGGTGGAAAGAGAGTACTAAACGCCGATTCAGGCCAAAATGGCTGGGAGTATAGCGCTGGAATTGAAGTAGTAGATGGCTTGCTAAACGCAACTGCAATTACTGGTACCATTTCATCAGAGTTCGTCTTCTCTTCTCGTCCGATAAAGAGTGTGACAATTTACGGTAACATTTCCAGTACCGTTTCGGTAACAGTTTACGATAAATTAGGCAATTCTCTAGGCACTGCAAACAAGGGGGGGACAATACAGTTCCCTTCTCAGCAGGTGGGCTTCTCTACATCAGTAACTCTTCCCACAAATGGTTGGATTGACGTTCTGAGAGTGACCTCATCATTCTCCAACCCCCCTTCAAACCCTCATCTGGACATCCTTGACGATGGTTCTGATGACTGGGAATTCCCAATGATTGATGATTCTGGACAAATAGCATACGGGAACCTAGGTTGGCAGTCATGGATGACTCTCGATGACTCTTATTCGAGAAGTACGACTCTAACCTTGGATGGCACAAACCCTCAAAGCGTTATGGCGATGATTCCCGAGTCTGCTACAGTAAACTCCGGATTCGTCAGCATTTCTCCGGATGATGACGGCTTCGAGTCTCCAGTCACGGTATCGGTGGCCGGGTCTTCGATTTCAGGAGGCTCCGGGAATACTGCCTTCACAAGTATTCTCAGCCAGGCTCAGATTTCTGGAATAGGCTATCTAAGCCCCACTCACACGGATTCTCAGAATGGCAGAGACTGGCTCGAGGTTCCAATATCTGTATCTTCCAACTCTGCCCAGACTATACACATCTCTTCAATCGGCATCGGATACCTATTCTTCGAGAACATCTCCGGACTGGGGCCAGAAATTGAAGGATACTTAGGAGGAATTTCAGATGATGACTTCGAAGATGAGACAGACATACCCCTAAGCTTCACATCCGACTATGGGGCACTCTCCTTGGATGGATCCATAGTTTACGACTTTATGTTTGTAAACAGGGAGTTCTCAGTCCCGAACACATTCTACCCAGATGGGGATTTAATCGAAATCGTCACAAGTCACCATCATCTCTACGATAACTCCCAGCTTGCAGACATTACCTTAGTCGGAACATCCTCCGATGGCCAATCGATCAGCTTCCGAGTCGAGAATTCCCCGGATGGACTCTGGGGAGCAGGATCAGGGGAGGTACAATTCTCACAGAACTCAGGAAATAGTATTGCCCCTCTGAGTGCAGGAGCAAGCTATGTCACAGAATCCCTTCATAGCGACGGATACGTCGATATCGAAGTCCACTGGAAGTTCAAAGTAGACTGGAACTGGGACGATGTAGAAAGTATAGAGTGGGAGGCCCGAGCTAATGATCAAGATGGAGACACGATTTGGCCTGCTACATCCGCGAGCGGTCGTTCCGGAGAGAATGCCGTAGAAAACGATCTACAGATAGACAACTTCGAGATTAGAGACGAGTTTGATAGGGTAATTTCGAACACCTATGATACCCTATTCTACCCGTTCCCCATACAAGAAGGAGGGTCTCTGAATATATCTGGATCAGTTAGATTCCAAGACAACGAGAACCGAAGGCCCCAAGCAAGCGATTTTTCGGTTGCATTGAACCTCTCAGGCTCCATCTATCCTCTACAGGTGGGGGAGCAGGGCTCATTCTCAGGCGTGGTTCAATCTCCGACTGGTTTGTCTTCCATGACTCTGTCACCTCTGATGCTGAGAGTAGGCCCATCCTCCTCAACAAATGGAGCAGAAGATACCACAGGAGTCCCACCTATGGTGGATATCGTAGTTGACAACAACCCACCCGTCGCAAGCAGGATGCAAGTTCAGACTCCCGTGGGACTTCAGTTTGTTGACGGCATGGTCGTCCCCCCTACCACTTTCTCCCCGTACATAACAGTCAGTGAGGACCAAGCCAGAGGGGACTCTCTCACTCTGAGGTACTGGAGAGAGGGGTTAGACGACCTGAATTCTGATGGAATTGCTGATGAATCTGAATACCAGTACCAGAACAGAGAGCTAAGTGTAGGGCTAACTGGGGAACAGCAAGTTCAGTTCATGGGGATCGACGTCTCATCGATGGACAATGATCTGATCCACCTTTATGTCGAGGGAACGGATTGGGTTGGTCTGAGTTACCAGGATGGCTCGACAGGAGGAGGGCCCGGAGCAGCCAACTCATGGGCATCAGTGGTCGTGGCAGAGGACGTGATGGTAGAATTCGCGGGAGCAGGTCTCGGAGCTGGTTCTGGAGGATCATCAACATTCTCGTTAGACCGACTAACTCAAGACAGCATTGACTACTTCTTGGTTCCAGGAATTGAGCACACATTCAAGGTTAGGCTTGACGAGCCAAACGGATTCCAAACTATAGACAACATTTCCGTGTTCCTCTGTGGTTACGGTAGTGAATACGGAGTCTTCTCGTATGAACCATTCACCTCTACGCTGATGAGCCCAAGTAACAGTATGTTGGAGATGATTGGAGCCAGCACCGAGGCTATCACCTCCTCTGTGACAGAACTGAGTGTCAGATTCAAGATTTCATGGGATATGCCATTCACAGAGCAAGACTTCGACTGTAAGCCTAGAGTACTGGTGGAGGATGGCCTCGATCAGATCGAGTCAGAAGTCCTAAGCTCTCATTCTTGGCGACTGGACAACAGGATTACTGCCGTCCCAAACGCGGCGGAGGACCTATCGGAGCCAATAATTCCTGCTTTGGGGACTTCCCTTTACCTAGGCCAAGGAGATACCTTCTCAGTTAGCGGTTCGGTCCACCACGTAGGCTCAGGCATGAGAATCTCAGAAGTTAACCAGGACCTGACAACAGTGCTTTCTATGACCTATGGGAGCGGGAACTATGAGTCATTGGCTGCAGTGGATTCAACTGGCAATTTCACTGTAGAGATGACCCTGCCAAATTTCCAACCCATAGAGCCAACCACAGTTCTCACAACCTCATTGATCGGAGTTCCGGGCAACGCTCACTCCGTTGAAGACTCACAAGCCTCTGTAACGGTGGACACGAAGCCTCCAACTGCATTATTCAACGTAGAAGCATATCCGGACTCATCACTGACCGTGATCGAGACCAACAATATGGATTCGGTTTCAGTCACGATTACTATCATCGAGGAGATAGGGATGAACTTCGGACCCTTACAGGTCTCATGGGCATTCCAGCGTAACGGCCAGATCATTCCCGGTACTGAGGACAGCGGCGAAGTTTCTTGGTTCTCCAGTGAGGACGATATCCACGTTTATCGCGGGGAGATAGACTTCTCACCATCTTTGGAGTTCGAAATCAATGATGGAGACAAGGTCTCATTCTGGATTACTTCCACAGATAAGGCTGGAAACCAAGTAGCCGGCCTCGGAGGCCCCGACTCACCAAGAACCCCTACAATCAGGCTCGTTGAGTTCGACGGACAATACACTCGATCCCAGGTAACTCCTACCAAGAATCCATTAGTTGGAGACAAGATTACGATAGTGACGTACTGGGAAAACCCAGGAAAGAACGACGGTACGATCAGTGTGGGCCTCTACGAACAGAGAATTGACGGGACATTCCAACCATCGATATCTACACTCATTAACGGCCCAGTCGAGTTGTATCTGCCTCCGGGAAGCTCCAGCGTCAAGGCCGAGTTCGAATACAGTCCCTCGGAAGCCGGGCAGCCCTTGCTTGTATTGGTAGTAGACGGGGATTACGGCAATGATAATTACATGAATGTTGAGATCAGTGACATCCAAGTCTCATCATTATCCGAAGGAGGACAATCGGGAGATGTAGTCCTGATCGCTGGCTCCCTTGTAATTCTGGTTTCCTTGATGGGGGCCGCGTTCTACGTAATTCGAAGATCCGCTGGAGATGGCGAATACTACGACGAGGAGTACGAGGATTACGAAGAGTACGAAGAATAGAAACGATGGAATTCCTAGGGTGCAACAAATGACTTTTTTCAGAGAAAACACCCTATCTTGTTTATAGGCCATACTCTTGCATCCTTGGCAAGAGGGAGAAATCCCTCGGATGGGATGCCAATATGACAGAGATAGCGAGAATGGATGAATTGAAGGAAGAACTAGAGGAGCTGAGAGCACTAGTGAATACTCTACTGACCATAATCATGGAGGAGGCAGATGGGGTACAATCGGGTTCAGCCCAACCTATTACCGCACTTCCAAGCCTAGGTTACTCGATGTAGGGCCCTATTCCCCCATAGTTCAAGAGAAATGCCCAACTCCGAACGCCCATGGCAATGCCCTCCTTGAGCTCAGAGCAATGGCTGATTTCCATTGCAGCATTCGGTACTGTGGCCTTTTTCGCAGTGGCAGTATTGCAACCCGGGGTCTTCGACCCCGATCCAGATTGGGACGTATCTGATGGATGCTTGGGGGGTTTGGACCATGCTGATGTAGGAATTTCCGAACACTACCACCCAAATCTGAGGGTAATCATCGATGGCCAGCAGATTCCAATTGAGCCCAATACGGGGATAGATCAGACAGGATGCAGGGAGGGAATGAGGTGGATCCACGTCCACGATGCATCCGATTCAGGATTCACGAAGCTCCACATCGAGACTCCTACCAAGTTGAACGTCCCACTGGGCGCCTTCTTCGAGATCTGGGATAGAGAGGGAGGGCCAAAACTTATGGGTCCCGATGACAAGACGTTCGATGTCAACAGGAACGGAGTCTCAGACTGGGAAGAATTTGACATATCCCTCACAGTCAACGGAGAAAGCAATGACAAGTTCGAAGAGTACATCATGGAAGACTATGACGACATCGAGCTGATCTTCGTTTCGAAGTAGACTATCCCTTGATCACAATCAGGGGCCTGAGCCTGGCAACCGGGCGTGCGAGTCCGGCCCTATCGGTAAGTCTGATGACATCGTCAATGTCCTTGTATGCATCTGGAGCTTCTTCTGATAGGTACTTCTCATGAGTCTCATATATCGCAATGCCCTTCTCGCTTAATTCCCTCTTCACCTTTGCACCATCTATTTCCTCT
>MDSX01016945.1_pt1 | contig 15966 bp, 12 predicted proteins | sample 811141 | NCBI WGS metagenome assembly MDSX01 (sample SAMN05326642, study PRJNA326480) | marine metagenome | isolation source: seawater | place: Atlantic Ocean: South East | collected 2010 | reverse complement strand
TCATAGGGCAGCCTACAAGGCATTCGTATGACGTGCAACCCTTGCGGTGTCTGAGACATCCGAAGGTCGCGGGTTCAAGCCCCGCTCCCGGCACCAAGAATACTAGTCAGCATCGCTTGGTGCGGTAGCTGGTTGATTTGCTGAAATCTATTCTTCACACATCTTGGATGTTCTCACCCTCCACCCTTTGAATTACAATAATTACCGAAATGATTTTGTTGTGTATTCACGTATTGATACTGTGAAGATCTACGAACGTGCTATGATATCTGTTTTGACTGGTGTTTCAATCGGTGCATTTTTGGGTTGCTTTTACGGGTGGTGGCAGTTATCTTTTAATGCAGATTATCTTTTGGATTTAGTGGATTCTACAGATGAGTTAGATTTCTTCACTAGTAAAGCTTGGATGATGGGTATATCAATTGCTGGATTTGTAACGGTGTTTACCTATTACTCTGGTTGGGTATTAGAAAAAATCAATGAACCAAGCGGAGTGAAATCCATCATAATTAATAGCGAAGAAGATATTGCAGAAAAACGTTAATCTTCTAAAATATGTCTAGAGTGGGGAAGTGTACTCAACCCCCTTCTGCGGCACTATCATGTAAACACCCTCGCGGACTGATTAAATCCTGAGTTCCATTGCCCCAATTGATGGCGATGAAACAATCACTGTTGGAAATGGTAAATATTGAACGACATTATGAAACCCCAGCAGGTGTTGTTAGAGCCTTAGACGGTGTATCATTTAAGATAACTCAAGGTGAAAGAGTAATCTTGCTAGGCCCGTCCGGTTCTGGTAAAACAACCCTACTCAATTGTCTATCTTCACTTGATAGCCCGACTGGAGGAAATTATACTTTCAAGGGAAGCGAGGTTCCAAGAAATCATTCTGAACAAATGACTTCATTCCGCAGAGAAAACATTGGTTATGTCTTTCAATTTTTCAACCTGTTACAAGATTTAACTGTACTCGAAAATATTTTGTTAATTCAAGAATTATCTGGTAACAAAGACCAAAAAAGAGCAATTGAACTGCTTAAACTGGTTGGTCTTGAAGATGAAATTAATCGATTCCCTGGAGAAATTAGTGGTGGTCAACAACAACGTGTTGCTATTGCAAGAAGCATTGCTAAGCGGCCAAATTTGCTACTTGGTGATGAGCTGACTGGTAATCTTGATACTGAAACCTCGCAAAAAGTTATGACTGCCCTAGTCAAAGCCTGCAAGGAAGAAAACATCACCGCAGTATTCGTTACCCACGATGAAGGATTAGTGCAATATGCCACTAGAGTAATCCGCATTGATAGTGGTAAAATAATCTCAGATCAATTAGTCAATAATGAAGATGAATGAGGTGATTGGATGTCTACTTTGCTCAACAAACGACTGGCACGAAGTCTGTGGCGGACCAAACTTCGCCTATTCGCAGTTGTTTTCATGGTCTCAGTAGGAGTATTTGCTGGTATCACTTTTGGCGGTTATTCCCATAACCTAGACGGCATGTATGAAACAATGCATGCTGATGATGAAGATGGCGCTAATCTTGGTGACCTATGGATTGATAATCGCAGCACTTTATGGAGCGCAGAGCAAGTAGCTGAATTTTGCGAAGGGTTGACTGAATCTTTAGCTGAAATTTCAACTCAAAATATCGATTCATGTGAGGGTCGCACTATCCTTCAGGGGGCAATGTTCTATGACGATAATGGCGATGAGAAAATTATCAATTCCCTATGGCATGGAATACCCTCAAATGCTAACTCGGATCGAGTGTGGATGCCTGAAGGGCATTCATCTGGCAGAGTTGCATCAGCGAATAATGAAATTGTCATTGATGCGCATGTTGCTGACGCACTAAAATTGACAATTGATGATAACGTCACCATAGGCGCAGGTAATGCAAGCGCAGAATTTACTATTGTGGGAATTGGTTATCACCCTCTACACGTAATTATGGCCCCGGAAGGCTCTATTTTTCCACCTGAAGCGGGCGAATTTGTTGTTGGGTATTTATCTGATACCGGAATGGCAAGATTGACTGGTAATGATTTGGGATCCAGCAATCTAATCGTACTTGATGTCAATGGAACTCCATCTTTTGATTTACCTGATACTGAAGCATATGAAGGAGAGGAAATTGATGAAATCAAATCTGCTGTTGATAGTGCAATTAATCAAACAGAATTAGATGCTCGAATAAGAGATAGAGGTCAAAATGAACAAGTTGAGGTGATGCGGCAAGACTTGGAAGGCTCAAAGCGTGCGACTGTTCCTTTTACCGTGATGATTGCCGCAATCGCTTCGATTACCATTGTCCTAAGTTTACAAAGATTAGTCCAAAGTCAAGCCAAAGAAATCGCAGTTTTGCGCACCCTTGGTGTGCCGAGGAAATCACTGCTATCTGGTTACCTAATGGCGCCCTTGGCCATCGGAGGCCTAGGTTGTATAATCGGTTGCTTAATCGGTCCATGGGGGATGAATTGGATGTTGGATTTTTATCAAGACATCATTGGCGTACCAATAATCGAACGTACCATACCACTAACCACCTACAGCACGGTTATAATTCCAACAATGCTCATCGTATTCCTCTCGGGGATATTACCTGCATGGAAAGCTAGCAGACTTGAACCGCTAGAAATCCTCAGTGGCCAAAATGAAATGCGTGTTGGCTCCAATCTGCTTAGAAAATTAACTGCATGGATGCCAACTACCCTCGGACTATCGATTCGCTCAAGTGTCAGAAAACCAATCAGACTGACAATGACTTTTATTGCCGTCGGTATTTCACTGATGTTATTTGGTTCAATACAAATGATGTCTGCTGGAATTCAAGACACCCTGATAACCGGTTTAGAAGATGACCAAGCCTGGGATGCGCAAGTATTTGTCATGACTGATGGCGAACAAGCCGTACTAGAATGGGCAGCAAATGTTTCAGCCACAACTGAATTACTAATCGAAATGCCCCTTGGTAGTGTTGATGATTCGAGTGACATCAGCAGATCATTTACTGTTGTTGGTTTGGATTCTTACAATGGTGGGATGCGTGAAGTGAATTTGCTGGAAGGAACGTTACCGGATAATTCACAACCGACAACCCAAGTTATGCTGGATGAAGGTGCTATGATATTTTTAGGATGGGAGATTGGAGATACTCAAATTGTCTCAATAAATGGGGCAGAAACGCCTGTTGAAATTGTCGGAGTTACTCGGGGTGAGATAGCCAGAACCATGTATTTCATTCGTGGTGACTTGAGTGAAATCACCGGAATTAATGCTACATCAGTGTACCTTGTATTGCCAGAAGGAGTTGAAATAGACACTCAATTAGGGGAAATATCCGCTGGAATTGTGGAACGCCAAACCTTGATTTATGGAATTGAATCGTTGATAGAACAGCAAACTCAAATATTCCAAGCGATAATGTATCTTGGACTGTTATTCACCATTGCAGTTATGCTTAACACAATGATCATGAATGTAGCAGAGAGAGATTTCGAATTAGCAACCCTTAGGGTACTTGGTGCTTCAACCAAGAGGCTAGGTGGTATGTTATTGTTCGAAAGTTTACTGATTGGAGTTATTGGCGGCATAGTTGGCGTCTTCTTTGCCTACGGTGGAGCGATCGGCCTAGCTGCTTCATTCTCATCTTGGGAGTTTTACGTGCCTGTAGTTCTAGTGCCAAATGTAGCATTCCAATTGATGTTTGGCGTAATAATAATCGCCATTGCTATGACACCGATTGGTGTTTGGCGTCTACGGAAAATGGACTTGGTTGAAAAGGTCAAAGACTTGTCTCAGTGAAGCGAACTCTTGATGAGCCGTCAATTCTTGGAGATATCATGGTCGATATACCTGATATTGGACACAGGGTCCAAATTGTAGTCAATGGCCATAACGGAAACTCCTCTCATGAGGGCATTATTCTTCACCCAGCATCCAAAGACCACTTGACTATCAAATTGACCAACGGCTACAATGCAAGTTATCCGGTGGAAGATATTGAATCTCTAGAAGTACTAGGTAAAATTGCTGAAGAAGAATTGCCTAATTATAACAAAATGGAGTTCAATGAGGGACTGCCCAGAGTACGGATCATTCACACCGGGGGAACTATTGCGTCGAAAGTGGATTACAAAACCGGTGCCGTTATTGCCAAGTTTGAGCCAGAAGAATTAGTATCAACCATTCCAGAGTTGGGTGGAATAGCCAATATTGATGCGGTAAAACTTGGTAATATGTTCAGTGATGATATTCGCCCACAACATTGGAACAAAATGATTGATGCTACAGAGCAAGCCTTCAGTGATGGGTGTGATGGAGTAGTTATCACTCATGGCACAGATACTTTACACATTACATCTGCAGCAATGTGCTTTGCATGGTCTGGAGATGGTAAAGCACCTCCAGGCCCAATTGCCTTAGTCGGCTCACAGCGTTCTTCTGATCGAGGCTCATCTGATGCTGCTGAAAATTTGATTTCCGCGGTTTATTGGGCGGCCAATGGGCCAAAACCAATGGCTATCCGAGGTGATTCGGCAGTTGTGGTAATGCATGCTTCGAGCCATGACGGAACCTGTGCGATTCAACCTGGAACCGGGGTTAGGAAATTACATACCTCACGAAGAGATGCATTTAGAAATGTAAACAGCCAACCATTGGCCTATATTGATCTAGAAGATGGGGAACCTAAGGTGATAATTGAAGATTCATACCAACTTGCCAGAGACTCTAACAGTAGTGAAATATCTCAATCAGCTCGTAAGTATTCCACCGATGTCCGAATTGCCCAATTCATTGCTGGGCCTTATCTGCACGAAGCAGAGATTGAATCAATTGTTGCCAATGGGCCACAAGCAATTGTCATCCATGGCACAGGACTTGGACACTTACCAATCGATGATTCCGGTAATGACGCCCCTGAAAATACCAAGATTTGGCGAGTTTTAACTCGTTGTGTCAATCGTAATATTCCTGTGGTGGTAACATCTCAGTGCCTTAACGGACCTATCGACATGAATGTCTACTCGAAAGGAAGAAAACAACAACAAATGGGATTACTTGGTCATGGAAGCGTCGCAACACCTGACACCACATTAGTCAAAATTCATTGGGCATTATCCAACGACAAAGACGTTGGTAAAATTATCGCAATGAATCTATGTGGTGAAAATCACAATGTTTTGCTGGAGTGAAAGTCATGTCAAATAACTCCAATCAAAAACTTGAGGAACTGCGCCAAAAGCGCAATGAAGCAAACCTAGGTGGCGGACTGAAAAAACAAGAAGCCATTAGAAAAAGCGGCCGAGGAACTGCTAGAGATCGCATCAGCATGTTACTTGATGAAGAGTCATTTGTCGAAATCGATTCATTTGTCACCCACCGTACTGTTGACCATAACATGTTCTTGCACCAGACATTAGGTGATGGTGTGGTAGCTGGCCATGGAACAATTAATGGTCGTAAAGTATTCTGTTTTGCCCAAGACTTTAGCGTTCACGGCGGTAGTATGGGCGAAATACATGCTAAGAAAATCAGCAAAATTGTCGAGATGGCAGAACGTGCCAAGGTGCCAATTGTTGGTATGTGGGATGGTGGTGGTCAAAGAGCTCAAGATGGCATCTCTGGACTGGCTGGCACTGGAGAATTACTCGACCGTTTTGTTCAATCCAGCGGACGAATCCCAATAATTAGTTTGGTCCTTGGACCAGTCGTTGGAGTATCATCACTGGCTGCCGGCCTTGCTGATTTTACCATTCTAGGAGAAGACCACGGACAACTATTCCTCTCCTCACCTCTTGAAACTCCCGAGGTCATTGAAGGAGAAATTGATGCTGCCGGCCTAGGGGGAGCAAATTTACACGCATCGCGGTCTGGAATTGCCTGCTTAATTGCTGATGATGATGAGGACGCATGCGCAATGGCAGCTGAAATTCTAGGGTATCTTCCAGACCATAACGCGGCAATGCCACCATTTATCGAGACTGCAGACTCTAGCGAGAGATTAAATCCTGAACTCGAGACATTGGTACCTGATAATCCAAACCGCCCTTACGACATGGTCAAAGTGGTGGAAGAAATCGTTGACGATGGCGATTTCATGGAATTATTCGGTTCATATGCAGATAACATCATAATCGGTTTTGCTCGACTTGGTGGCAGAACTGTAGGTGTAGTTGGTAATCAGCCAAAAGTACTGGCAGGATGTCTTGATATTGATGCTTCAATAAAAGCAGCCCGTTTCATTCGTACTTGTGATGCGTTTAACGTCCCACTAGTAACTTTTGAGGACGTCCCTGGTTTCTTGCCCGGTGTAGTCCAAGAATGGGGTGGAATTATTCGACACGGCGCAAAACTTCTGTTTGCTTATGCTGAAGCCACAGTACCAAAGCTTACCCTTGTGACAAGGAAGGCATACGGTGGAGCATATCTTGCAATGTCATGTAAGCACCTGCGTAGTGATTACAACATTGCGTGGCCAACTGCTGAACTAGCCGTGATGGGTGCTGAAGGAGCGGTTAATATCATCCATCGACGTGAGATAAATGCGGTTGAGGATGATAGCAAAGAAGTTGTTAGATCACAATTAGTTGATGAATACAAAGCGAAGTTTGGCGACCCATATGTGGCAGCAAGAAATGGTTGGTTGGATGATGTTATCGAACCAAACGAAACCAGAGTTCGGTTGATTAGAGCATTGAATATACTACATTCCAAGCGTGAATGGAGCCCGCCCAAGAAACACGGCAATATTCCGCTTTGATTACTTATCTTGATTAATTCTGGAAAGCAGTCCAGTAGGTGATAAATCAACGCCCAATTCCTGCTCGACTACATCGACATTGTCTTCTTGCTCGAAAGAGAGTTGTTGTGAAGTATCAATTGGGTCACTTTTCATCGCTCTTAGTATGATTACTAAAACTAATACCATTATGATTAATCCAAGACCACCTACGACTATGACAGTACTAGATACTGCTGAGGAATCATCGGTTTCTGTTTCTTCCTCAACAATTGGAGTTGAAGAATTGAAATCAATTTCTGTATAAGCAACCACATCTGCGGTAAATGCAGGATCATTTACTGCGACTCTAATCTCAATTGTACCATTACTACCAAGGGGAACTTCTAGCATTGTCACACATTCCTTGGAGTCGCCAGAATCACCAAATATACAGGACGGGTTGAGATTCTGTTGTACAATACCATCTAGAGATATTTCTAGAGGGTGGTCAACAATTCCGTCCGTATCAAAAACAGAATAAGCTAAAGTTGCTGCAGTGTCATCAATTACATTTACATCCATCAAATTAAGTTCAGGTAAATCAGGCACTGAGATAACTTCTACGTTCAATAATTGACCATAGACTGAAGTACCATCTGATACGTTTAGCCAATCATTATTGATTACGCCAAAGTAATCAGCAATCGGTGAAATTATTATTTGAGAGCCAGAAATTATCGCCGTTGCAGTACTAACTGAATTTGATTCTATGGTCCATGATAATTCGTCCCCATCAATATCAAAACCAAAATCACTGATGTTGAGGACGATTGTATCATCTTCATCCATTGAAATATTCCACATGGAATTATTTACTACCATTACATCATCAACTGCTGAGACTTGGATTGGTATATCCAAATCAACCGCTTCCGTGGCCCCGTCGGTTACTCTAACGTGTAGTACTGTGGCGCCATTGGCATCAGGATTAGGCGTTATAGTTAGAACACCCTGGAAATAAGCAAACGAAACAGGTCCTGCTGAACCCTCTGTTTGATCATTAATTGATGCAAGCAGCGGCTCACCTTCCGGGTCGTAAGCAAAATCAGTAATATTTACCTGAATCGAAGGACCGTCTTCGATCAGTGTTTGCATAACCACATCTTCAGTTTTGACTACCGGATCGTTAAACGGTACTACGACGATTTCGAGAGTTGTTGTGGCTTCATCGATAACCCCGCCACCATCGGCCCGCATTAGCACATCAACTTCCGCACCAGTGATGTACTCCCCAGTAACTGTATGAGTCACCGACAGACCTCGATAATCGCTGTCTAGTTGAATTGAGAAATTATTAATCTGTCCTCCGCTTAGTACTGCTTCAACAATAAACACTTCCTGCCCGTCCGGGTCAGTTGCGATTTCACTGGCTAAAATATACCCTGTGCCACGTTCAGGCACCTCAATTTCTGGCTGTGGGGCAACAAAAGATAGAGGTTGGTCGGTTCTAATGAATTGATGTTCAATTGTTGAAGGAGCACCCTCTATCATAATGGTCATAAATGCAGTATGTTGTCCTGGTGCCAAATCTTCAACCACATAATCACACTGAGCAGTACCATTCTGGTGAAGTGAACCATTTGTCATAACTTGCTGGTTAAATCCGCACTCCAAGTCGACTTGCCAATCTGTTGAAATATCAGCATATTCCTCTCCATTACGTAATGTCCAATTGGCCAGTAATGAGAATGTTTCATAGCGACCAAACTCGTTAATTTCTACAGGGATTTTTGATTGGTTCTTGATTAACAAAAATTCTGCTTGAAACAAATTTTCCTCAGTATAAGACTCTGAGTCACTGGAAGTGGTTGGAGAAACCTCTCGATTGAAAGCTGGTCTAAACTCATCATGTACTCCTCTAAGAGTTAAGTCAAGGTAAGGCAAAAGATGGTCTAGAGCATATTCGATTTGTTGCTGTTGCGACATTGAAGCATCGCCATCACCACGATCGTCCCCAAAGAATATACCATCGTCAATATCATCTTGAAATTGGAAATGGTCGGCACCTAGAATATGCATCCAATGCCAAGCTAATGCCGAAGTTTGAGTAATGATTGGCAAATTGTCTTGCCCTTTGGCGATCTCATCGACAGTCCCTGTCATGAATAGGCCAGTCGCTGGTGAGGCTGGATCAATATTCCAGCCAAGGGGCCTAACGCTCTCCCAGCCGTTACCAGAAGGCCAGTCTGAAAAATCAATTCCTAATCCAAATAGTGACCTTGGTGGTTGAATCGCCGTTGAAAGCGATGATTCTTGCCAAAATGGGAATAGTGAATATGCTACTGCGGCACCTGTTCCGTGTCCAGAAACACCCCAATGATTCAAATCAATGTTGCCAAATGCAGCTGGTATAATCACATTGGATTGATTGGTTTCATTCATGAATGTAATAATGCCTTCAAGTATTGACATCGTGTCCTCTATTTGTGTGGTTTCATCACTCTCAAACCCGTTTGATACAATTACTATTGTTCCACGTTTGACTATCTCTCCAGCCAAGATCATGTAATCATCTCTATCCTCACCATCATCACCAAAGAATACCGTGAATGGAAATGGCCCATTACCTGCTATTGCTTCACCCTGACCATCTTCCATTGCTGGATACAATACGCGAAATTCAACTTCACCTGTCTCATAATCGCCCCACCCAACCGGGAAATCTATGCCAATATGTTGATTTTTGAAGTTCTGGTTCTCCTCTGGATGTGCATTAGCAAAACCTGAAAATGCGACACTGGCAAACAGAATTAGGACCAGTGAAAACGCTTTATCTCTCAATAATACCAACTCTCTTTACCTAATGCTAAGACACATCATATTTTGAAATTGGTGCCTCATGCATAAGATGCGAGAATAGTTTCAGCCTGAATTAATTTACTAACAAGCAAGTCCAAACTCGGTAGATCCTCTTTACATTGCGGAGCCCATAACTGTGACCATGATTCGAGATGTTGGGCTGCGAGTAACCATCGGCCATCAACATCTTTAGTTTTGAGCGCAGCAACTCTATCGGTATTTTCGCCATTGATTGGATGATATTGGGATTTAACACGAAAACCACTAACAGTAATGTCTTCAGGATATGAGTCATCATCAAAATTTACCAGCACATCACAAGTCCTGTCCGCAGTATCTGCACCGTTAAACCAGTCATAATCATGCAAATCTCTCTTACCACCAAATGCTTTCACTGTCCCTCCAATCATTTGCCAAGTGTGAGCAGTGGAACGAGCCGCACCTCCTCCGCCAATAATGCCTAGACAAGCTCCAGATGCAACATTGATTCCAAAGTATTCAGCAACTCTGACAAAACCAGAGCCATCGACATTTGAAGACCACCACCCAAAACCATCAAAGCGCAAAACATTGACTGATTCAATACGTGATGAATGATTAAAATCAACCACTGCTGGAGATTTTAACTGATGTTTTAGTGGGTAAGTTAAGTTTAGCCACACCTCTTCAGTGAATGATTTGGTTGGTAATTTAACGTCACACTTGAAAGGTAAAAGGCTGTTATAATCTAACCGCTTTTCTTTGGTTAACTCACTGAAAGATTCTTTGACCCCAATTGTTGAATCGAGGACTTTCTGCATCAGTGCGCGGTTACGAAACTTACCAAATGGTGCGCCTGTAAGGTCCCAATCAATTGGATTGGGAGTGGATTTAACATAACCCCAGGCTAAGGCATCTTGGATGAATTTGGCATCGATTAGGTCAGTGGCAATTATACTAAATTTATCACCCTTGGGTAAAACTTGACTTAGGTGTTGGGCTACAATATTGATTAGCACAGGAGAAAGTGAATGTGAGACTGGACTGCCAGCCAACCCATAATACACATCCGCCATGAATTATCGTCTCGATAATACCTTTTGAATCACTCTATTTCTAGACACATTACACAGATAGGTTTGAAAAAGAGGTGGTTTATCGATAACCATGAACGCAGGTAACTTCTTCTCCAATCAGCATCGTGGCAAAGGAATGATTGCTGGACTTACAGCCCTATTGGGTCTGTGGCTTTCAGCCGCAATGTGGATTGAATTCAATGATGCATTAGGTGGATTTTTTGGACCTAGCCTTGGAGTAATTATTGGTACTATTGTATTCTTATTGTATCAAACCAAAAAGAATGAACGCGAGTTTACCGCAGGTAGCAACTATAACACCTCAGAAACCACTAGTATGTATAGAGACCAAAATGGTAGAATGCAACAAGTTGAATCAGATACAGAACTTGGAAGAAATCCTGTTGTATTTGTTGCAGCATTGTACGGCGCCATTATTTTAATCAGCGAGTTATCTTGGTCAAACTTCTTTTGATTGGTGATTTAGTGGATTTTTTTGATTTGTTTAGGTTAAAACAAAAAGCTGAAGCAGACAATCCTCGAACTGTATTTTACATCATTTTTGAAAAAGTTTCGATACTTTTCGCCTTGCTGATAATCCTTGCAGTAGGTGTTGCTCTAGAACTTCCATCATGGGGTGTCGCCTTACTTGTAGGTCTGTCCGTAGGCCCTGTTGTCTACGGGCATTATTACTTCATTTACATCAGACCAGCCCTAAAACAACAGGAAGGTTGATGAGTGCAGGTTGCTTGAGAGGTACAGTGATAGTATGGGTTTGTTCGGTGATCTTCTAGATTTTATTGGCCTTGGTGGAATAACTGGAATTGACATTCTATTTGCCGTCATGGCGATTATAGGCACTGGATTATTTTTGATTTATTTCCTCTTAGTGATGCTGTTTGGTTTTGCAGATGATATGTTACCATTTGACATGGAAATGAGTGCTGACGGAATATTCCATCTTTTTACCATCCAAGGTATTCTTAGCTTTATGATGATGTTTGGTATTTTTGGACTTGCCATGACTCAAGCAGACCAAAATGCCCTCCTAGCAATCATTGTTGGTGTGATAGCAGGTTCAGTTTCGATGTACATAGTCGGTAAAATTTTCCAAATGATGAAGGGTCTAGAAATGGATAATACCATCAAATATTCTGAAGCGATTGGTGCCAAAGGAACTGTCTACCGAACCATTAATGCGGGAGAACATGGTCAAGTTCAAGTTGAATATCAAGGCGCATTAAGAACCTCAGATGCTGTTGCTGAGGATGATACATTGACCATTGAAACTGGTAAATTCATCAAGGTGGTAAAAGCAATTGGTGAGACTTTAATTGTTATACCACTCAATATTTCTGAAAACGACGATTAGTCATTTCTGGAATTATTGCCTTTTTTTGACGGGTCAAGCCTCTTAAAGTAGGTCTATGTCCTCTTGCCATGGCCCTAGCAGAGAGTTTAGTAGTAATTGGAATTGCGCTGTTCGCATTAGTAGTACTATTGACCATTTATTTAGCAACTAGCAGATATAAATTAGCACCATCCGACAAAATATTGGTCGTGTATGGTAATGTCAAGACTGGTGGCGCCGCCGCTTGTTACCACGGTGGTGGTAAAATTGTCTGGCCGCTTATCCAACACTATGCATACCTAGACCTCAAACCAATGACCATTGGCATTAATCTAGAACACGCACTATCCCAACAAAACATCCGTATTAACGTCCCATCAACGTTCACCATTGGTATATCCACTGCACCTTCTATCATGTCAAATGCTGCAGAACGTTTACTTGGATTGCCAACTCCACAAATCGAAGATATGGCAAAAGAAATTATTTTTGGTCAACTTCGTCTTACTGTTGCTTCTCTATCCATCGAGCAAATTAACCAAGACAGAGAAGCTTTCTTGAGATTGGTATCAAACAATGTAGATACCGAACTGCACAAGATCGGACTTTACCTAATCAACGTCAACATCACTGACATTACTGATGAGGCCGACTATATCGCATCTATTGGTGCAAAGGCTGCCGCTGTGGCAATTGCCGATGCAACTGTAGACAGAGCAGAAGCTGCTCGTGATGGTGCTGTTGGTAAGGCTGCTGCAGACCGAGCCAGAGAAATTGAAGTTGCCAACAATGAGGCGGAATCTGACAAAGGACAGAAGGCTGCTGAAGCAGGAAGACGTGTTTTCGTTCAACAACAAGAAGCCCTAGCGGTTGAAGGAGAGAACCAGTCTCGTGCTTCAATTGCATCTTACAATGCTGATCTAGCAGAAAAGGAAGCAGAAGCACTCCAACGTTCTGAAGTTGCCAAGCGTAGAGCACAATCAGAAATTGAGAAAGCCCAGTATAACCTTGAGGGTGAAAGACTGCGTGCCGCAGAAATTGCCCGTGAGGAAGTATCTAAGCAACAAATCGAAATTGCTGCTGAGGCTGAGGCTGAGCGCCAACGAAGAATCGCAAGAGGACAAGCCGACGCTATCCTTGCTCGCTATAATGCTGAGGCTGAAGGTACTAAGGCTGTTCTAGAAGCAAAGGCTGCTGGATACCAATCATTGGTCAAGAGCGCTGGCGGTGATGCAAAGGCAGCTGCTACACTTCTAATGGTTGAGAAGATTGAAGAAATCGTTGCTCGACAAACTGAAGCAATTGCCAACTTGAAGATCGACAAGATTACCGTTTGGGATTCAGGTAATGGTAACGGCGGCGAAGGTGGCAGTACCGCTAACTTCGTTTCATCACTAATCAAGTCGCTACCACCTGTTCACGATGTGGCAAAGATGGCTGGTGTCGACTTGCCAGATTACCTAGGTAGCATGAAAGAAGAATAATTACCGGCCTTTTGACAAAGGTTGCTTAATCGCCTTACGCGCTTTAGTTTAGACCGTGAGTTTCAAAGACTAAAGCACATGCAATCGACTTATGCCTACAGACCTTGAGATTGCCAACGGTGCAACTCTAGAGCCAATCGAAGCAATTGCTTGGAAACTCGGAATCTCTTCCACAGAGATTACACCCATGGGAAAAAGTGTTGCTAAGATCACCTGGGATGCCCTAAAATCTCGTTTCAATAAACCTCAAGGTAGTCTAGTCTTGGTCACTTCAGTTAACCCTACACCATTTGGTGAGGGTAAAACAGTTACAACAATTGGACTTACTCAAGCACTATGTCAAATCGGTCAATCTGCAACTTGTGTTATTCGTGAACCATCAATGGGTCCTGTCTTTGGCATCAAAGGCGGCGCTGCTGGTGGTGGATATTCCCAAGTACTGCCAATGGAAGACATTAACCTACACTTCACCGGTGACCTACATGCGGTAACTTCTGCTCACAATTTATTATCTGCACTCATTGATAATCATATCAAACAGGGTAATGATTGCCGTATTGACTCAACAAGAATTAGTTGGCCAAGAGTTATCGACATGAATGATAGATCCCTCAGAGATGTCGTCATTGGGATGGGAGGGCCAGCCAATGGACACCTTAGACAGGACAGGTTTGACATTACTGCAGCAAGCGAGGTTATGGCAATCTTAGTATTAGCCTCAGACTATGCAAATCTAAAAAAGCGACTCGGTGATATTGTTATTGGACAATCCGTTGATGGAAATCCTGTCAAAGCTAGCGACTTAGAGGCTCAGGGCTCCATGGCATTATTGCTACGCAATGCATTTCTACCAAATCTAGTGCAAACTCTAGAAGGCAATCCTGCATTTATTCATGGCGGCCCGTTCGCCAATATCGCTCATGGTAATTCCAGCATAATAGCTGATAAAGTGGCTCTTGGTGCAGCAGATATCGTTGTTACTGAAGCAGGTTTTGGTTCTGATATGGGGGCTGAAAAGTTCATGCACATCAAAACAGCAACATCTGGTAAAGCGCCTGATTGTGTGGTCATGAATGTTACAATTAGATCGATGAAATTACATGGTGGAGCATTTGGTAGTCGTGGAGGTTACCGCCCGACTAAAGACGAATTAGAAACTGAAAATGTCGATGCGGTTACTACTGGTGCGGCTACTAACCTTGACCGACATATCAGAAATATGGCAGGTTTTGGAGTTCCTGTTATTGTATCAATCAACCGTTTCACCTCAGACACCGATGCAGAAATTGCTGCATTATCTGATGCCGCCCATGCAAGTGGGGCAAAAGATGTCACAGTTACCGAGGTTCATGCTAAAGGTGGTGCGGGTGGTAAAGAATTAGCCAATGCAGTAGTAAAAGCCGTTCAAGACCATGTTGCTGCAGGTAGGCCGTTTACTCCATTATTCCTCAATGATGCACCAATAGTTGACAAGGTTGAGGCTATAGCAACACGAATGTACAAGGCTAAAGAAGTTCTAATTGAGCCAAAGGCCAAAAAACAACTGGACAAAATCACTTCTTGGGGCTACGGGAACTTGCCGGTTTGCATGGCTAAGACTCAATATTCATTCTCCCATGATGCTGGCAAATTAGGTGCGCCTAGTGGCTTCACGCTACCTGTTAGAGAATTCAGGCTTAATGCTGGTGCAGGTTTTGTTGTAGCCATACTTGGTAATATGATGACCATGCCGGGATTGCCTAAACGACCTGCTGCACTAAACATGGACATGGATGATGACGGCAATCAAGTTGGAATCTTTGGGTGAATGTATGCAGATATTGAAGCGAGAGCCAATGTTATGGCGCTTGCGCATTGTTGGTCAAGATGACTTATGGTCACTTGCTAGATTAGCTAGAAAAGGTATGTCACTAGGCATGCTAGGTGAACGTCGTGATCAAACTACTGCTGGTGAAGAAGGCGGTAGAGCAAAGTCTGCTGAGCGAAAGAAGATGTGGATTAGATTACGTATTGAAACTACTGAATACCAATCATTTGGTGATAATCTACGCTGCCATGGGATAATAGAAGAAGCCAAATTTGACCTTGGCAGCCATCATACACACAATATTTCGGTTGGAGATGAAATTGAATTATCTTGTATCACCGAATTTCTCGATACCGATAAACAATTATTGCAGCAAGCAATTGATGCCGCTAAACAAGTCCAAGTAGCATTAGCTGTGGTGGAAAATGATGAAGTGATTTTATTTCATGTAACATCTAGAGGACTTAGAGAATCGACAACTTGGACCATGCGTGGCGGAGGAAAGCGGGTTGATGTTAAACAATCAAGTGGTGTTGCCAAAGGATTTAGAGAAAAAGTCATCAAGGAACTTACTGAATCATTAGCAAAAGATACGCCACTCATTCTATCTGGCCCAGGTCATGCACGAGAAATATACCTGCAAGACATGAAAAGTGCTGGGCAAACTAGGCTAATCTCCT